>OJDU01000052.1_pt1 | contig 32108 bp, 21 predicted proteins | sample 1592771 | NCBI WGS metagenome assembly OJDU01 (sample SAMN05416864, study PRJEB24817) | seawater metagenome | isolation source: Sea water | place: Canada:Atlantic | collected 2013-11 | reverse complement strand
ACGAGATGTAGAGAGGTCTCGTGGGCTCGGAGATGTGTATAAGAGACAGCTCAAGCACATGCTTGGGGGAGTCAATGGAGGCGGTGCGTACACACATCCTTGCATGGGGCTGTAGCTCAGTTGGTTAGAGCTGGGGACTCATAATCCCTAGGTCGCGGGTTCAAGTCCTGCCAGCCCTACTGCAATGATGCCTTGAGACGCATTATCCTTTCCTTCTGCTCTCTATGAGCTGCGGAATCTTCTCGGTATTCTTCAGAAGACATCTCAAATTCTTTTGCACCGCGAGACAGCTTTCTGCGAAGAGCATCCCTGTTGCTCCTTGTTGCAAACTCTTTCTTTAGATAGTCAACAAGCAGGGGTGATGTAGCAATGCGAGACTCAATGAACTGAAGACGAGCATTTATTTCTGCTCGGCGTTTCTTTCTTAGGTCAGATAGCGTTACGCCTTCTTTAACTTGAGACTCCGAAAGTTTTTGAGGTATCTGGCTTAAACGAATTGCACTGTACGACCTGTCTTTGAAAAATTCCTGCACAGCAATCTGGACATCGCTTGGCAAAACACCCCCCGATACTTTGGTTGGGCTAATGCTTCGCTTGTGATCCTTGAACCCCATAGCCTCTCTTGCAAGACCGCTGATGTAAGGAGCGTACTTCTTAATGTCGCTTTCGTCGAGGTTTCTGATAACGGACATCAAAGCCCGGTAATCATCCAACTCATTAAGCCGTGATGTTGTGGCCGCAAGCGTCTCCGGCGAGCCTTTCTCAAACTGCATGTCGGCTTTTGCTGTTTTAAGCTCTGTGATTTTGTTGTAAAAATCAGAAACTGAACGAGAGTAACGCCTGTCAACAAAAACAGCCTTTCCTCCAACCAAGCCTGTTGCCAGAGTGCCTATTTTTCCAGAGCCAAGCTCGTCAAATGCTCTTGCACTTCTTCTGTACGCCCCGCCTGAAGACTGATCGAGTATGTGATCCATTTTCTTTGGGGAGTAAGTTGGCAGTCCGGTCCATCCCAGCATCTTGCTCATAGCCAAAGACACTGCTTTCGCTATTTCGGTTGTTTCGTCGTCGTATCTATTGTGCCTGCTTCTACTGCTCATGTAGCTTGGCTCAATATCCCTGTTCCTAAACAAATCTTCGTTTATTAGGTTTTCGCCAGCAGCCTTAAAGAATCCACCACCAGATGGAATGAGCGTACCCTGAAGCGAATTGAATACGCTCTCGGCTGCGTCACCTAAACTGTCTCTGTTCTCGGCTTTCTCTTTCACCAAAGACATTGTTAGTATTTCTGCTAAGTTGCAAATGAACGCTTCGTCTCTAGGCTTTGGTATCCTAACCCACGTTTGCTCTCCATCTCCAAACATCCAATACTTGTCAAGGTTGTAATCCTCTTGGTCTAGCCAATCTTCATCGTCGGCCCTAAGCAAAGCGTACAATGCAGAAACTGTAGCCAAAGTAGTAAGTCCAACCGCATACCTTCTTGCTTTTCTTGTATCCAAATCTTGAGCATTGGGATCAAAAAAGCGACCACTAACAACCTCGACTGGAAGGTTAGCGATTTCACTTGCAAACCTTGTGACTCCAGCAAGCTGTGCATTTACGAAAGGAAGATAAAGGTCTAGGCTCTTGCTCCACTTAGCACCTCTCTTGAAATTAACGTCAGCCTCTGCTGCCGCTGTCATGGCCTTGACCTGCACTTCTTCTGGCAATCCCTTTGTCTTGCTTTTGCCTGTCAAATCGCCCACTCGCTTCCAATATCCTCCCGTAAGAGGTTCCCATCCGTCTTCTTTGATTGACTCAACCATCTCAGCAAGCCGAACAGGAGCTTCCATAGCTGAGATAATGCCTTCAAACTTTTCAAGTTTAGTTACTGCTCTTGAAAACAATCGACTGCCGCTTGCGGTGACGTTTCCATAAAGGCTACCCTCGCTTATGGTGAGGCCGGTTTTGTTCCACTTCGATGTTACGGCAGCTTTTACAGAAGCGGTCCTAGCCCTCATCGACCTTCCCCGGCCAATTTTTGATTGCACATCTCCACCCATAGTGTCAAACAAAATGTACTGGCTTTTTACATTAGACTTGTCTTCAGGTTTTTTTATTGTGTAGGTAATGTAGCCTGTGTTTTTGAGCGGATCAGTAAACGTCTTCAAACCTCGAACCTTGTTGGCTCTGAATTGATATGTCATGTAAGCAAGCAAAGCATTACTTACACCAAACTTAATGTTTGCGCTTACGGTTGCTGACTTAAACAGCTTGTTTCCGCCCGCTGCCATTTGCTTGAGAATACCCATGGTAGGAACAATTGTGTCTGAACTCTGCGAATGCAGCATGGCGTACACTTCAGGATCATACGACATCAGAACCTTCTTCCCGTCCTCCATGTAGGTTACGGCAATCATGTTGTTTGGGTCTGACTTGTACTGTGCGGTAAACTTAATAAGCTCGTCATCGTAATTGGCAATGCTATCGGCAACTTCCTTAACTGCCTTTGCATCTAATGGATCTACGTTCTTGCCGTTCGGTGCATAGCCCAGCATGAACTCGCGTTCTTCTTTTGTTGTCAGCTCGTTTTCCCTAACTCTTGAAGCTATCTCGACTGCCTTGATGTCGTCTTCGTCTATAAGTCCCATGTCAAAAAGCTGCTTTTCTACTTCAGCAATTCTTATTTTTGTTGCTTTCATGGGAGCCACTTCTTTCCTGCCCACCCATCCAAGACCTTCCACACCACCGTACTGAGGAACTATCATCTTGACCAACTTCTGATTGACCCTTGCTCGCGCTGCAATGTCATAATACTCATGGGCCATGTCGCTTATCTGAGCGTAGAAATCTCTTGGCGACCTTCCGCTTCCTTCTCGGCTTCTGCCTTTGATCGTACTAGGCACACTTAGCAAGCTACCGTAAGAGCTGCCGTTTCCTGCAAAGTCGCTTCTTCCTTCCATGACCCTGCGCATTGGCAAGTAGTATTTGCCGTACTGGTCGATTGCTTTCTTAGCAACTTCTGCATCAAGAGAACCTGACTGGACCCTCATACGAAGCAGGTCATGGGCAAAATCCGAAACTTGCTCTCCTAGTTTCTCGAATCGCTTGTACCTCTTCGGGTTGTTCTTCTTTTCAAAATCAAGAATCCTTAACGCTTCGTCTGGATTCATGCCTGAGTTGTAGCTTGGCCTATTAACAGCGGCCCAGTTAGTGTGCCTTGCGTGAAGAAAGACTTGCGAGTCTACATAATCAACATCGCTTTCAGTTGCATCTTGCACTATTTCTACAAAGCCCTTTGTGCCGCCTGCTATTTTGTTACCGGTGTGAGGAACGAACACACCCTCCTGCAAAGCTCTAGCTGCATTCCTTGGAGCTACAAGAGAGTTTGCGTAAATGAAATCTTTTAATCCAGCACCAAGCCCACCAGCAGACACAAAGCTAGAATCAATGGCGTCTGCAAGATAATAAGAGTCTGTGTATTTCTTCATTGAGTTTTTCAAATCGTCAAGCCGGTTCTTGACGGTCTTCTTCCAGCCCACATCCAAGCTCTTGGCTTCCCTGCTAGAAAGATTGGCTCTCATTTTTTGCATGAGAGGCTGCTCTCTAAACTTCTTTATTCCTGCGTAAGCTCTACTTATTTTGTTGTCCAACTCCTTGTTGGTCTTTAAGTAGTTCATAAACCAATTGAAAGTGCGGGGTGCTTTCAAAGCAACGCCCTTGATAATTTTTCCGTTCTTTCCAATGACGTTAGGCTCAATCATCAAGAACTGGATAAACTCAGCAAAGCCTTCGCTGGGGTCTCCGCGATCTTCATCGTAGTCCAAGCTCTCAAGCTCACTGATAACTTCAGCAGGGGCCGCTGCCTTTGGCTTGCCCTTGCCAAGCACAGCAACTGAATCTCTGTCTGTTACGATTCCATATACCCTGTCAAGGTGATGGCCGATTTCGTGCATCTTGACAGTAACACTTTCCGCTGCTTGATTGTCCATCGTTATTGTTCGTGGAGCAGTGCCTTCCTTTGGAAGCCCTCTATACTGTCCCCATGTAGTCTTGCCTCTTAACCTGCGAACTGTGGTTGACCTTCCGGTCTGGAATATGTCATCAAGAGTTTTTGATATGTCCCTTGCTGAAACACCATCGCTGCTGTCGATGTCGCTCGCAACTGGAGCATTTGGAGTTGCGTTGTCAAAACCAATCTCAAGATCCCTTCCAGACCTTATTTTTTTCGGGCCATCCAGCAGGGGCTTTGGCTGTTTCGCTTTCCTTCGTTTTTTTGTCCTAGAAACACTGGGAGCTTCCGAAGACATGACGGACCTGCTACCAAGACTGCGAGTCTTTCTTTTAGAACCAGACTCTTTGCCCATAACGTCCCTGTCGTCATAGGTGCTGCCAATTGCTTTTATCTGCTCGTCAATCTCGTACTTTTGTTCAGACAATTTGTCCTTTTGTTTTTCTAAAACGGAACGCTGACTCTCAGTCACGCCCTCTTCGAGCTGATCGCTTATCCTCCGCATCCTAATCTCAAGATCAATCGACTGGTCTTCTAGCTGCCTCTTGGTTTGCTTCACTCGATTTCTAGCAGCAGAGGAATTACCAACGCTTTCTTGCGACACTGAATCTCCCGATGTGGATTCAAGGTCTTCGTTAGCAAGGGGGTCTTCGCGAATAAACGCAAACTTGACAACTCCACTTCTGTCAGCGTTGAATATGTCTTCAGGCCATGGGGTCTTGATTCGGTCAGGACTATCCCTGTTGCCCTGCTCGCTCCATATTATTTTGTTTTCTCCGATAGACCGAACTAAAACTGGGATGCTCTCTACTCCCGATTCCTTCAAGGCGTAAGCCTCCACAATGCCACTGTACGAAATTACTTGAGCAGATCCATCGTCATGGGCAAACTCAATTATAGGAACTTCATCAAAAGGAACGCCTGCTGCAATCTGTTCGGTTGCTAAATCCAAGTCCTGCTGGTCAGTCCAAGAATCTGTGTCGAAGTCATTTCCGGCCAGCTCAATAAAATCATCAACGCGAAGGTCTACAACAATAGCAGGACTGTCTCCTACGGTCTCGCCGTATGCTGCATCAATAGCACTGTCGTCAAAAAATTCCTCGCCTTCTGTTGCTTCGCCTTTTTTCGGTTCTTTCTTGCCGCCCTTCTCAAGACTTGCAATGTCAGGGAACATAAGCATACCCCTTTGGTCCGTCAGTTCGGACACTGGGATCTCCCTGTTGATGTTTCTGGTGTTCAGCATTTTCCATCCGGGCGGAACATTAGCCGAACCATCGAGCATTGCAAGTACGTTCTCGTATGCAACAACCGGAGACTCACCAGCAGGGGCGTTTTGAAAACGCCTGCCAGCCGCCAAGCCTTTAACCATAACAATTTGATACTTGCTGGGTTGCCCTTTTTCTGATTCAAACTGAACTTCCTCCAGCTTTAGTCCTGCACCTTTGACCGCATTGTTTACATCGTCAAAAGAAATTACAGGATCTTCTCTCTTGTCTCCTTTTTTGTACTCCACCAATATTCCCTTGGCGTCTTTGTACCCAGCGACAACATACTCTTCACCTCTGTGGAAGACAGTAGTATTCGGGGGAGCCGCATACCTCAACCAAGAAGGTGCGTTTTTTGGGCTTGTCTGCATTTCATAGATTATCTTTGCGAGCTTGCCTCGCTTCTTTACTAGCCTGTCTTCTTGGCTAAAAGGTTTTTCAGCAAGACGCTTGGCTCTTTCTACTCTGGCATCACCCGCTTCCACACTTAACTGCAACTGTTCAACCGCCCTTTTCTGTGCAAGCCTAGCATTTATTGCAGCAATGGTGCTGCCGGTAATGGTTGTCATTAACTCCCCGTTGTCAGAAATGTACAACTTGCTTCCATCGGACGTAATCGAAAAACCAAGGTACTCTCCTATTGGCTGGCTTCTTAATGTTTCGCCAGACATTCCTTGACGCTGGCTTACCATGCGTTCAAGAACAGTATTTGCCTCAGCAACCCCTTCGACTTCTTTGTTGTTCAAGGTAATAACAAACAAGCCTTTCTTGGCTTCTTTTCTTTCCTTGTCCTTTTCTTGTTTCCTCTCTCGATAAGTCTCCTGAAGTCTTTTCAGTTTTACCAGCCGATTTCTGTTGTCTTCTAATTCTCCTAAAGTCTCTTGAGATTTCTCAAGCTCCTTTCGCACGTTCGCTGTTTGGCGAACCTTTGACTCTAGCAGTTCCCTAGTCTCAACACGCAACTTAATTATTTGGGCAAGGCGAGGATCACCAGCCGCTGCTGACATGGTTTGCTCTAGGTCAACATTTGGATCTGCGTTTTCATCGCTCTTGTCATCCAGCATATCTGATTCTATTTCGATGACTCGCTCGTCCATGTCTCCAGAAAGAAACGCCTTTATGAATCTAGCTTTGGTTAAGAGTATGTTCCACCTTCTAGCGTCCTGTGGACTTTCTGTAAGGTATCGGTACTCAAATACAGTGTTCCACCTGTTTCCCTGACGATGCACCCGACCGTCCCTCTGCTCTTTTTCTCCGGGCATCCAAGGGCAATCTATGTGGTGTACCGCCCTAGCGTGTTGCTGCGCATTAACACCCGTACCCAGCGTTGCCGTTCCTCCAATAGCAAACCTAATCTTTCCTTCGTTTAGCTTCCTAATCCACTCTCGCTTCTGTTTCTTTCCCTTTTCGCCCTTTATTTTCATTCCACCAAAGATGGCTATTTCGTCTTCGGGAACACCCTCTTGCATAAGCCTACGCTTTATCTCTTTGGCTAAGTTGAATCGCGGAACAACCTCCGTTGTCTTGTTTCCCTCTTCGTCATAGACCGTCATGGTTCCAGTATCTTTGTAGCCCTTCTCCATAAATATGAACTGAGTGGTCATCTCCTTTTCGCTGTAGTGATTCATGCAGTTCTTGACACACCTATTTACCTTCAAGTCAGGGTCAAGCGGATCAACAGAAACGCCAGCCATGCGAGGATCAGTAGCCATGGATGCGCCTTCTTGATCTATGATCAAAGGCATCAGCTCCCTTGGCCTGCCTTTCATAGCAAGGAATTTATCTTTTCCACTCAACTGCTTATATCTTTCGTACCGACTTAAAAGCTCTGCTGACTTTTCGGCCTGCCCTTCAGTCATAGACATTATTTCGTTTACAGTTTTTTTGTATGGCCTGCCCTTGGCTTTTCCCTCGGTAATCTTTCCCTCGGTTTCCTCTCTAGTTCCAATTCCCTCTGCACCATCTGCAAAAACAACATCCAAGTATGGCTCCATTAAAGAACGAAGCTCTGGCAAGTTTTTGAATGCAGTTAATCGCTCCATCACTTGCCACTGACCGCCCGGAGAAATCTCTACGTTTTGCGAAGTTTCGGCAAAGCTAGCGAAGAATGCGTCCCAGCTTTTGATTCCCCCTTCGGCCAGCATTTCAGGAACAGCAAGAGTAAACATATTGAAAATTTCGTTCAACGTGTTTGTGATCGGGGTTCCAGTGAAAAGGTAAACGCCTTTTCCATTGTTGTTTTGTCTAACAAACTGCGACATCAACTGAGCTGCCATCGTGCGCGTATTCGCCGTCTTATTAAGACCCCTAATGTCCTGCTTTGAGTTAATCTGGATCTTCTTAAACTCGTGTGCTTCGTCAATGAAAAGCTGGTCAAAACCGAAGTCCTCGAAAAAGAAAGAATCTTCTGATGTGTTTCCAGCCATGGCCCGTATGTTTCTTACTACCTCATGCCTTGCCTTTGCCAACTGCTTGCCTGTTGCAGAGAGCTTGCTGCCACCCTTGTACTCCACCTCATCTAAGTTATCTGGAATATACAGGTTTTCAGATTGCATCTGTTCAATCAATTCTGCATCAAAAGCCGCAAGCTCTTTTTCCTCAAACTCTCGAATTGTCTCTGGCTTAAACGACAACTTGGTAGCCCACGAATGCGGCAGGACAACAAGATCCCAGTCGTCTTTCATAAGAGAAACAGACTGACGGTTTAAGTCTTTAGTTTCATCAATAAACGTAACTTTGGCTCCGGGGTACTGGATCTCAATGTCTTTAGCAACCTCTGCTGCGTTTGCGTTCATAGCAAACAACACTGACTTTCTAGCAAGACCAAGACGCTTTGATTCCATGGCAATAGCACCAATAGTAAACGTCTTTCCTGTTCCTACCTCATGCGCGAACAAACCACCTCCACTGGACACAGCCTTCCAAGCCGCCCTCGCTTGGTGTGGACGCATTGAGAAAATATCTTTAGGGTCGTCACTAAGCGACAAGGCCATTCCCTCAAACGTAAGGGGAACATTGTCATAAGAACGAGGTGTGTTTTTGTTCACAGACTCGTTGTAAGCCGCAGCTAGCCTTACCATCCTGTCTGGGTTAGACCACACCCAGTCAGCAAAAGAGTCTTGCAAGCCTTTAACCATGTCCTTAATTCGTCTAGCCGCCTCTGCGTCTGGCACACCGTCAACAGTAGGGACAGGTAATTTCGAGGGGTTCATTGCAAAGTTAATTATTTTTGCTGCTGGATATCGGGGTTCGGAAATTGCGTCTCCGTAATCATGCCCGGTATTCCACTTGGGGGCATCTGCAACCCAAGCTCCGTTGACATAACTTATATCCAAACCAACCCTTGCTCTTTCTCCGGGCGGGAAACCTAAGTGGTCATAAACAAACTCTTTGTAATCCTCTGCCTCAACCCATGTAGCACCAAAAGAAACCCCAATGTCGGTGTAATCAACTTGCTCAGGGATAACAGACTCCATCATTGCAATGGATTCTCTCAAGCCCTTTACACCTTGCTCTTTCGCCTCTCTTAGCTCTCTTAGTTTTCTAAGGGTGTTTCCAGAAAAGTAAACGTCTGAAGGTGCGTAGTTCTCCGCTGCTGTTTTTGCAATAAGTTTCTTAGACAACAAAGCAGATATAGCCTGATCTTCAGTTACGCCCGCCAGCTCTGCAACCCTCTTGGGGCTGAACGTCAAGGTTTCGTTAAGGTGCATCGCATAGGCATCGTCTACCGAAGGGTTTTCTGGAGACTTCCTAGCACGAACGGTCGGCCTAGAAAACATGGCAGATTTACTTACCTTGCTTTTTTCAACAATTTCTATGCTTCCTAAAGAAGCACCAAACTTGTCGCCAACAATATCGAAGATGTCAATTACCATGCTATCTGCGATTGGCTTTTTGTACTCAGCTCTGTACTTATCGTAGGCTTCGTTCAAAGCATTTCGTTCGGCAGTTGCGTCTCCCTTGGCCTGTGCATCTAAAAGATTGCCAAACGCTTCTTTAACAGCAACCAGCAACTCAAGCTCTTTGGTTCGTTCTGCTACCTTCTTCTTGCTAAAGCTATCATGCCAAGTGTACTTCTGGCTAAACGGAACATACCCACTACCCGTCCATACGGTCATCTTCCCGTCTTGCATAGAGACAGAACCAACCCTTCTGTTTGTAGGCTCTGTAACAAGAGTAAAATCGCGAGCATCTTCTTTTGTATTAAAAATGCCTTCAGGCATTTCGTCTACAGCTTGCTTTGAACCTTCTTCGTATCTTCCCTCAACTCGATTTACGGTCGCAGCATCTGCTCTCCATAATCCAGATCCTCGGCTTAGTTCACCAAACACTCTTTGGGGGTTGCTTTCCCAGTATTTGTTTACTTTTACCTTTCCCTCTGGAGTATCAATTTCGGTTGTATCAATCCACTCAATACCGTTAGTTTTTTCTTCAGGCTTTCTTTTCCGTATCACAACCAAGTCAGCAACAACTGCTGTGTCTGCAAACTCGTTCAGTTGATTTTTTGGAAACCTGTAAGCACCAACCAAATCACCGCCGTTGTCTGATATTAGTTTTCGCAGCCGTTTAGCTTCGCCCGTTCCGTCCATGGTTCCGGTTGAAGTAATGAAAGCCATCAAGCCTCCCGGCTTTAGCTTGTCAAAGGACTTCCTAAAGAAGTAGTTGTGAACCATGTACCCCTTGTTCTGTTCCTTCTTGTAATCCCTATCAACAATTTTGCTGTCTCCAAAGGGTACATTCCCAACAACTAAATCATAGAAATCATCAGGAGCGGAGACTTCAGCAAAATCAGATTGGCGAATGGTAGCCTGCGGGTGCAACTGCTGCGCTATCCGAGAGGACATAATGTCCAAATCAACCCCGGTAATAGAAGACACTTCCATCACATTGCGAGGCATTAAGGAGACAAAGTTTCCACTGCCAATAGCAGGCTCAAGGATTCTCAAGGCTCTGTCCGATGCAAGGCCAGCCTTCTTTAATATGTCATAGACAAAGTTTACTTCTTGAGGGCCGGTAAAGTGAGCGTTGGGAGTAGACCTCCGCATCGACTCCCACTCTTCTTGGCTAACAAGATTTTTAAGTTGCCTGCTTTCATCCACCCAGTTTCTTGGAGTTCTGTATTCTGCATTGTACGCTCCCCTAAAGAGAGTTTGGCCGAAAGCACCGAACCCTGTGTACCCAGCTAGTATGTCAGCTTCAGCAGACGTAGGTGATCTGTTTTCCAAGTCCAGCTTCTGAGAAAGCTCTATGGCCGCGATGTTTCTCTTGAACCTGTCCTTTGGGCCACCCGGTATAATTCTCTCGTAGCTTCCGGTTTCGTCTGGTACTAAGTGGTAGTTTGACCTGTTTTCTTCCGAAGCAGGCTCTTGACTACTTGGGTCTCGTCCTCCTGATCCTCCCTCTCCGGCGACATCATCATCAGGTCTTCGCTCGCCATCAGCATCGCTTCCGACCTCAGCATCCCTGTCGCTTGTAGCTCCCTCGCCTGTTCCCTCACTTGCATCGCTATCAGTGTTGCTGTCGGTTTCAGCATCCTCTCCTTCTTCAGACGACTCGTCATCGCTGGCCGATTCTCCTTCCAGTACGCTAGCATCCGATTCACCATCTGGTCGTCCCCCAGAATCGGAACCTGACTCAGCATCGCTTTCGTTTCCTTGTCCATCGCTTTCAGCCTCTTCAATAAATTGGTTAGCTACTTTTTCTAAGTCGTCTGCTGGCTCTCTTAGCTGTTGTGGAAAATTTGGATGTTCCTGAACAGACAACCAGCCGCGCTTGAGTATAGGAACTAACTCTGCAAAATTGTCCTCAAAATACCCACTGTCTCTGATCTCTTCTAAAGCCTCTACAAACTTTAAGGCTTTTTCCTTGACAGTTACACCGAGATACCTTGCTGCAATTGTCGCAGTTTCAACAGATACTGGCTGTAAAGAACCCGCGCGAGGGTTCTTATCTCGATTCATGCTGTCCGCGAGTTGCCTGAGAAGATCGGCCCGTTCTTCACCGAGATCCTCGATCTTCTTCTTTCGCTTCGTTCTTCTCTCTTGCCTTGGAGTCTGGCTATCGCCTTCTTTTTTCTTCCTAGGCTTTCTTCTCCTTGCAGCACCTTTCCTTGGCTTAGGAGTCTGGCTAGTCGCAGCAACTTCTTCGGGATCATCTCCCTGCGGCTCTGCATCAAAAATACCATCAAGAGTTTGGTTTACCGCAGTTTGAACATCATCATCAGTCTCAGTCTCATCATCAGTCTCAGTCTCAGCATCGGTCTCAGTCTCATCATCAGTCTCAGTCTCAGCATCGGTCTCAGTCTCAGCATCAGTCTCAGTCTCAGCATCGGTCTCAGTCTCAGCATCGGTCTCAGTCTCAGTCTCAGTCTCAGTCTCAGTCTCGGTCTCGGTCTCTTCAACAAACGACTTGTACCTGCCCGGAAACTTATTGTCGAGTAAAGTAAAACTGTCGTCTAAAGTTTCATCCCGTTGAGAGCCTTCATAATCCAGCACTGCATTATTGCTAAGGCTGTACGAATAAACCAAAGCCTCTTCGCCATCACTGTTTTCAACATAAACGTAATCATCTGTGTTTTTAGGCCGCAAGAATCCGGCATTGTCTTCATCGTCAACTACATAGTTTTCTTTCAACTTGCTAACTAACTCACTTGACTCTCCATCGGCCACCCCCTCTTCCGCATCCTTCTTGTCAGGAGCTGCTGGTGTGGATGGTGGAGCTGCTGGTGTGGAAACCTCTTCCTCGACATTCTGCGCCCACACCTGAACTGTAGGCCCATCGTCTGAGTCAATGTCAACTCGACCATCGTTAGAGGTCTTAACAACAGTACCAGTGCCTGACTCGGTTCCCGTAACTTTTCCCCTAGGATCAAGAAATTGATCTGCGTCCATGTAGTAAGTTACTCGCTGGCCTTTGCTCACCTTGCCCAACCGAACATCCTCGGCAGACTCAAACCGGAAATCCCCCATTGACATCTTGGGAGTTTCAGGAACAGTAGTTTTGGACTTGGTTTTTACATTTGATGCTTCAACCCTTGGGGCAACAGGATCAATCTCTGGCACAACAGTGACCGGAAGAAGCAGATTCTCTATGTCGAGAGAAATCGCATCACCCTCAGAGTCATTGGCCGTGACCTTTCCTGTCTTTGCGTTGTAGTCCAATATATCAATGGAATTTCCATTTGCGTCCATTGCCTCAACAACACTGTTGTCGGACGCAGAAATAACATCCCCGGATCTAGCTGAAAACTGACTTTCGATTTTATTAACCAAGTCAGGATCAATATCTTCCGGCGAAGAAACCTCAATGTTTGCTCGCGCTGCAATGTCAAGCAGATCCGCAAGAGTTTCTTCAGAGATGCTTTCAGAAGACAACACTTCCTGAACAATGCTGTCTTGCTCAGGAGTGCTTCTAAAATCTGAGTCAGAGATGTCCATGGCAATATCGCTTGGCGACTTAGAGCCTTGCCCTTTAACGGGTTGCACCGCATCTACTTGATTTTCACTGTCGGCTTGCTGGACAATGGCGACATCATTAGCAAACGGCTTGTACCTGCCTCCGTCTGGAGTCGCAACTAAAACCCTGCCATTGCTAAGGATCTTAATTACCCTGCCCTGCAATATCCCCGCTACGCCAGCAGCCCCAAAGCTCACGCTGTCGCCAGATTTTATTCCGCCACTACGAACTATTTTAAGCGACTGGTTTATCGTTTCGACGTTTTTGTTTTTTGATGGACCGAACCTGTAATTCAGGCTGTTAATGTCAAAAACTTCTGACTTTTTCTGACCGGAACCTCTAACCTGAACTTGCCCCGTTTGGAAATTAACTCCGTTGACTTGAAAAACTTGATTGCCACTTTCGCTGTAAGCGTAAAGAGGTTCAGCACCTTCAGGCTGACGATAGATATCAGTTTCGGGTTGCAAGCGAGAAAACTCTTCCTTCAGGTTTTGCTCTGACTTTACCTCTCCGTAGGCCTTAGAAATGGCAGAGCTATCTAAGGATGAAGTGTCTACCCCTCTTTCCCGCAAGTAAGCTCTTTTTCCGTCTTCAGGTTTAACTCGGTACAAGCCTCCCTTTTTCTTAATCAATCTACTTACGTCTGCATAAAACCCTTCCGATGCTCCCCGACCTTCTGTGTTTATGTTCTTAATTATTTCTGCAACTTCGTCTGCGGTGTAATCCTCTGGCATTGCTTCAGCCAGTTGATCGGAGGTTATTCCAACAGCACCTTCCTTTGAGTAGAAGTCGCCTTCTTGCTTTGCGTGAATTCTGGATATTATTTCGTTCTCTTCTTGGACTTCAATGGCAGCTCGTTCTTTGATTGCTTTTTCGCCATACTCCCTTTCCCGCTTCCATTCACCACCTGCTAATCTAAATCCACCGATAAGACCCATTGTCAAAACGGTCTGTCCAGCTACTTGAATCGACTGCTCAAGCAAGCGGTCATAATCTGTAGCGTTAGGGTCGATTCCACTCAAGTCCCTTGAAAGAGCATTCAAAAACTCAATAGTTGATTCTTCAGCTAGCTCTGACCCAACATCGAACGCAACTTTTCTTGCTCGTCCAGCCGTACCTTTTGCAGCCTCCGTAGCTGCTTCTTTGATAAGACGCCTTGTGTTTTCAGGGCGAGCTGTTTTGCTTACCAGCTTCGCTATTGCTGACTCTGCACCACCGGCTCCGACAGCAGAGAATGCAGTTGTTACGCCAAACTCTATGGCAAAAGCCTTGGACGCTTGAGCTTGCGCTTGCCCCCTAGTGGCTCCACCTTTGATCTGCGAAGCATACTCTTGCTGGTAAGCACTTGCGCCAAACAAACCAGAGATACTACCAGCAGCCTTTATTCGCTGTAGCATTGCGGGCAGCTTTAGACCTTTGGATGCAGCACCCACTGCACCACCTGTAATCAACATTGGCAGAAGACTGCCAAAGGTTCCAGTAACAATCTTCCTTCCAGTGTCTGTGTACTGGTTGCTTGATTTGCCTGAAAGAGACCTTTCTAAAGCTGCGTTATAAGGGTCTACTTCCTTTGCAAAATTTTCCGCAGCATCAGATTCTATGCCTGCCACATCAGCCGCAAACTGCAATGCCCCGACCGCTGCCCCCCCGAACATTTGAGCCGCCCCAGTCGTTGCCTGATTGATGGCTTGACCATAGTAGTTTTGGGCGTAACGAGCAGAAGGCAAATCCCCAACCTCTCGCTCTCCTTCCAGCCTTTCAAACTCGATCTCTTCTTCGGCCATTCCCCTAGACCACTCTGCAAGATCGTCAACAGAAGAGTCAACTTCCACTGTGTAGTCTTGCTCCTGCTCTTGCTCCTGATCTTTTGTTTCGGGAAGCTCAGGAAAAGGAACTAAACCGTCAAGCAAAAATTTACTTCTATCACTCATTGTATTTACCTAGAAAACCTAGTTGCAGTCCAGTTTCTTTGCGTTACCCGCTAAGACTTTTACATGCCCATAGTGCCAATTCCACCGCCGAATGATTTAAGTGGACCCTTGGGTTTTGGAATCAAAGGTTTCTTCATTTTCTTTGTGTAAATTGTACCGTCAGTGTCAAAATACTTTTGACCAACTGGAATGCTTCTTATCATCTCTAAATCTCGTTCCTTGTCGCCGGAAATGTACAATCCTCTTTTAAGCATTGCAGATCGGGTTATTGGAATCACATATCCAATGTGCTGCTGGCCGGTTTCACGATGTTTGTTGTACGCCTTGAAGTAAACTTCAATCGCCTGCAAGCCGTCCTCATCGCTTGGGCGTTTCCCAGTCTTGGGGTCTGGAGTGGCTCTTTGCAAATCCAGTCTGGTAATTACAAATGGATCTACTGCGTATCTCATCTTCTTAGCTGTTGATACAGGATCTTCTGTGCCTTCTGCCATTTGTTTTATCTGTGAGTTTAATTTTCCATAAATATCACCTATAGATATCATTGGATGAAACATCCTCAGTGTCTGGTCAGTACGACGAGCGTAGCTTGCTCCATTATCAGAAGTGTCTTCTCCTTCGTTGAACTTAATGTAAGCATCTTCTGGTCGCATCTCAGAAATAACTTGCGATGAATCATCGCCACCACTTGGTCCGGCTAAAGAAACATATTCCTTATCGGGGTAAAGCTGACTTGCTATGTTAGCTAGCTTCTCTTCGTCTTCTCGAATAGAAAGATCAAGTCCATAAGCACTCGCAATTCCGTCAACTTCTTTAGGAGATAAAAAGTTAGATGGTGATTCTTCAGAAGATCCAGTCAAAGTGCTTGCGTTTGCTTCTTGCACAAGACCTTGCTCTACTTGCCGACTAACTTCATCAAGTGCTTCTTGCGAAACCTGACTCCTTGTAAGACCGGCGTTTTTAAGCTCTTGCTCCACTCGACTTGATACCTGCTTCCTAAAATTCGCCACGCTCCCGTAAAGCTCTTTAATGTTATCTGTAGTGCTTTGCCTGTTCTTTGCCTCGTTATCGTTAGCCTGCTTCGTTAGCTCTGTTTGCGATCTTATAAGGTCGCCCGTCATTTGTTGTTGGAGAGCCTGTGGCTTATAGTTTGCCGAGTAAGTACCGTCTGGCTTTCTAAGGAACGTCCCGTCCTCTGTTACATGAATGTTTACGCCGTTTTGTATTTCTTCGTCAATGGTAGGAGTCTTCACAACTTCGTCCATCAGGCTGCTTTTCGACACATAGTCTTGATACTGACTAAGTGCCTCTGATTGCTGCCCCGGCCTGTTTTGTTCGATGGAAGCAAGCGCACTCTCTCTTCTCTGAACCTGCTTAACACCCTCATCGGTAAGCTGCTGTCTCTTTATGTAACGCAGGTTGTCTCTTTCTGCATCAATGTAGTTCTTCTGTCCTTGTGCGTCTGATATGTCGAACGCTGGGTAACTACCTACCTCTGCCACCGAAGGAGGCAAGAAGCTAGAGTCTACCTCAGCCTCTTCGCCATCAATCATGCGAAGTGGCTCCTGAGCTACGCCGAGGACTCTGCCTCTAGGTCTGCTAAACAAAGTGGGTTGCGGTTGAGCAGAATCCAAAGTGGGTTGCGGTTGAGCAGAATCTTGAACGCCAAATCGACTTTCAAAACGCTCAATGTTCTGGTCTAACTTTCTTTGCTGGAACTCTTCGTTCAGCTCGTTAGTGGACCGGAGAAAATCAAGACGCCTTTGGTCTTGCCGCTCTTCATTTTGGATGTTCGCTAAATTTTTAGCGGCCTGCTGAGTAGGCAGGGAATCCCTATTGACTCCCCTAGACGTAGCAAATGCTTCTGTCAAAGGAGTAAGGACAGAGGTGAAGTCTTGAATACGCTGGGCTTTTCGGCCTAGCCTTTTTTTTTGTTTCGACATTAGCTGAATAACCTTCCTAAAAGCCCCGGTCTTTGGTAGCTAGTAGCTTGAGACAAGCCTTGAGCCAAGCCAGACCTTGTGTTCATGCCCTGAGACAGAAACCCTTGAGCCGTTCCCTGACGCTGCATTGCTATGTCGTCCAAAGACCTTGCCCGCTGACCGTAAATGTTTCCAAGCATCGACGCCTGTGCAGCAGTATTCCTTCGCTGTGCTGCACCTCGCTCCCTTTCCACCATCGCCCTTACGCCCGGAACCGCTGTTGTGTTACCGAACCCAGACTCGGATACCTGATTGTTCCTTGCTGCGGCGAGTGCATCGTACTGTGCGTCAATGTCTTGCCCTTCCTGCCCAAAAACACCTTGCACAGCAGATAGCTGCTGACCAATGTTGGCATCCATCTGGCTGGCTCTGTCGTCGCTCATTGCGCCGAGACTGCCCATCGCACTTGTCGCATACCTATCAGCCTCACCGAGAGACTGCGAAAACTGCTGTCTTTGCCTTGGGTCTAATCTCAGATAGGCATTGGGATTAGGAGCAGCCAGACCCGCCACCATGTTTCCGTATGCGCCTGACAGTCCGCCCCTAGACTCTGGAGTCCCCAGAACACCGAACAATCCTCGCTGATCATAGATGTCGCGAATGCCCTGTGGCTGGCGATTACGTCCTCCCCCTCTTCTGGGAGGACCGACAAATTCTGAAGACTGTCCTGCGCTGCTGTTACTTCCAAACAGCATTGGCACTACAGCAGAGGCTATGCCGCCTAGTATCTGTCCAAACATTTCACCACCTATGCGTTAAATGATTTCCATTGATCGTCGTAAACCAGCGACATCCTTATTACGGCTGATGCTGGAGGCGATGCCATGTCAGCATATTTGTTTCCAAATCCCGTTTCTGTCATTTGTATTGCAGAAAGGTAAGGGCTTGTCTGGTGTGCTACGAAAAGAATGTCTTGCGTCTTGTCGTATGCCAAACTGTTTATCTCGCCGCCTGACCAAGTTATCCCGTCTGATGAAAGGTCTGACAGTAGCGTGTAAACGCCTGTTGAAGTGTTTAAGGTATATAGCTTAATAAACGGCGAAGAGTCTGTAGCAACAATTAGCCTTCCATGAGGATCGAATGTTGCGTACTTAACATGGTTATACAATCCGTAAGTGTTTGAATTTCCTCCGGGCATGTCGTGACTGCCTGCACCAACTGCGTCACTTACCAAATACCCCCTAACTCTATCGGCCTCTCCGAACATAAACCCTATCCTGTTTTGAGATGTCCCAATCAAAGAGGGGGATATCTGAGGAGGGTAGTTTTTTATGCCTGCGTAGCTACCAGCAGAGGAAGATGTACCAAAAAAAATACCAAGCGCGCCTTTTGTGGAAATTCCGTAGGTGTAAATCCTATCAGCATTAGTGCCAGTACCAGAGTGCCAAACAACCGCGAGGGCTTCATCGTCTCCGTCTGCTGGCTCATCGTTATACGGCCAGAAATTAACGCCGCCAGCCTTCATGTTTAACGAATTACCCGTTGCGAAGCTGGCGGGAGAAGCAAACGAAACCAACCTAGCGTCAATGGCAGACCCGTCCCAGCTATAAAGGGATGCGTATGTATCGGATGACACTGCGAGGAACTTTCCGTTTTTAGAGAAAGCAACTCCAGTTATGTTCGTAAACTCTGTAGGAACTGCTGAGTCATTGCTCCTAAGAGTTACGTTGCCAAACCCGTTCTTTAGAGTGTAGTCGTATATGTGTAGCTGAGTAGATCCTTCGCCACCCATTACAACCTTGTCGTTACTCGGCGCAACAGCAATGTCAGACGAGTGATCGGCTGCATTTGTTACAGACGGCAATGTAGACGGATTGGAATACTTAGCCACCCATGGCTGCTCCGAACCGCCATCCAAAGACGAATCGAACCTGTAGCCGCCTATAAACGGACTACTCTTTTGCACAAAAACGACAGCCGCAGCTCCCGTTTTGTGATCTCTTCTAGTACCGCCAATAAGCATCTTTATTGCTCCAAAGCAAATACTACAGAAACAGTTAAGTCGCGAGAGTCGCCATCAGTTCCAGCCCCGACAAGTTTTACCTCTAGCTCTTGCGAGAAAGCTATATCCGTTTGACCCGAAACTATACCGCCATCTGCAACAGCATTGTAACTGGTTCCGGTCATGGTAATACCGCTGGTGATTGCGTTCGTCGTCCCGTTAATTGAAACATTGATAGACGCTTTTGTTGATCCGCCGTCTGCTGCGTTATTTCTAGCAGCAACGTAAACCAATTTCGCCGGAGGACCGTTCCACCTGAACTTGCTCTTCGTTTCTCTGTTTATGAGAGTGTCTGTGGTTCCGCCGATTGCATAAGCACCGGAGAAGACTATATCCGCAGGAACTGCTTTCTGGTTCGTCAGAACAAAAAAGGTATTAGTTACGATAACCGCAGTAGTATCCAATGCAGGCCCAGACAGATACACTCGCTTTGGGCTAGTCGATGTGTCGATCTGTGTCACCAAGTGAAAAGTCGTAGTCGCATTTTGCTGCAACTTCACAAGCTGACCAACAGATATTCCCACAACATCGCTGAAGTGAACGTATGTAGTAGCGGGAGGCGTAGATGTATAATTAGCGTCTGGGATAAGCGTATCGCCAATACCCATAGCACCGGCAAGATTGTCTACCGTTATCTTGCTGGTTGTGTTGGTTCCCGTCACATCCTTGACGCATGGAATGATATCCGTCTTTGCCAAAGTCGTAACTGCCGGTAATGCGGTAATCTTTACGTTTGCCATTATGGATCAGTCCATGGTTGGTTGCTGCCAGTACCTCCGAAGCTAGCCCATATCGAAGGTGTGTTAAGTATTTCCTCAACGTAGTTTAACCTACGATTGAGCGCATCAATTCTCTCGTTAGTCCTGTCTATCGCTCGCCTCAAGTCTTCCAGAGTACCCTGTTCAGGTGGTGCGCGGTAAGGCTTGTCTATCCTTCCTACTTTCTTTGATATAGACAAATCACACTCTCCTGTTTAAGCCAGCAGTGGCAATCATAGCAGACAGCGACTCAAATGCCCAAACTCCTGAGCATGATAAACGCAAACAAAACGCAGAACCCCGGATTCTCGGCCTGCGAACTGTTGACCGACCGAACGATATTGTGAACGTATAGTCAGGAGAGAGATTAGCTTTTGCACTATCCACTGCATCCTCCGCGCTGCTAGCAACAAAAACACCTATCGTTATCGGATTGGATGTCTTGTCAACAACAGTGGAGATTTCAGCAAGAACACTGTCTACGCTGTCTATTTCGCTGGCTTGATACGGGCCGAGGACTATGTGGCTATCTATATCCTCTCCATCATCAGTCTCTCCGCTCCAGTCTCGAACAAACCCGTCATTGCAGACTAAAGTTGCTTTCCTCGCCCTGACAGGAGATCCACCAAAAGTGGCTGCAAACTTAGGCTGATGCGAGTTATTGCCAAACTGCACCGGCCAAAAAGAATCGGTTTCTACATCGTACCAGAAGTGCTGACCTTGAGATCCGTCTGCTGGAACAATAAACATCAATACGCCGTTGTCTTCAGGGTCGTACACCAGCGTTACGTTGAAGTTGTCCCTGTCGGAACCTCGCAGGCTTCTAGGCAGCTTTCCTTGCGAAAGACCTGTTATCTGCCCAGCGTTTGGAGCCATTCGGTACAGACCGTCCTTGCCCAAGAAATATATCTCAGTGCTATCCCCGTAGCACCAAGCAGTTCTGCTAATGCACCCAGCAACACCACTAAGCTGGTAAAGCTGACCGCCATAGCCCGGATCGCCTCGCATGACCCAGACAGCAGCTTCGGAGAAAAGCACAAGGTAGTCATACCCAGCCGAAGCCATTGCTACGATAGGGTCGGCTGGCTCTCCCGGCCCTGCGGTTGTTCCAGCAACTGCTCGCGAAGGATCTTCTGGGTCAGCAGAAAAATCAAAATTGCCGGGACTGCCCTGCTTCGACATATACCATGTGCGACTCTTAGCGAAGACCAAACGATCTCTGTATGAAACCACATCATCTGCACCCAGCGGTATAAAGCCAGCAGTGGGAGTCAAGACATCAATTGACGGAGTGTTAGGGTTCAAGTCCCTGACTGCGTTGCGAATTGTGTATGTGACACTGCCGGTTCCGATTGTTGCACTGCCTTGCAGAACAAGATGCCCACTCGCAATAGACTGTATCTTGTAGCTGCCAGCCGTTGGCGTTGAACCTTCAGCTATCTCAACAATATGCGCTGTGGTATCTAGGTTCTCATTGGTAAAGTTAGATATCCCGCCATCGCTAAGTCTTATCTCCGAAGAAGTAAACGCTATAGATCCTGATTCGCCAGAACTGTCACTACCAAACGTCTTAGTGTTTCCGGCAACATATCCACCATCGCTGCTGATGATAACACTGTCTCGATAGTTGACCCCTATCTCAGTACCCGATGTACTAGGGTTGAAATCAAACAAAACTATTGTATCTGAACTAACTTCGGTAATTACATTATCGCCTGCCTCTGTAATCAGATTACCCGTAATGGGCGACAGAGACTCGCTGTATGTAATCGGAAATGCAGTTCCGTTTGCAATGCTTTGACCAATAAAGATGTTGTCGGACGTTGCGACAATCAAATACTCATAGACTCTTGTATTATCGCCACCGCTAACCCGAACAGCAAACTTAGCCGTTCCGTTTAAGTTGCTTTCGTATCGCCTTGTCAGCCCCGGCCTAGAACCTCCCCTAGTTCGAGATTCTTCCGCAGAGTCAGGAACCATGTTCTGGCAATCGCTAGTTGACTGCGCATTGCTAGACTCGTAGCCAATTCGGGCAGTAAGCCCACCGAAAGGAAACGGAACTCTGACTCTTGTAGGAGACATTGCTACTTCTCAATGATTGTAATTCTGACCTTGCAAGAACCGCCGACTGCCTGAAGAGCTGGCGATGCACCAGTGGTGTCGGCAAGCTCCAGTGGGCCAGCAAAAGACTTAGGGCGAATCTTAATGATGTGATCGTCCGTTGTTGTCCTTCTCATCTGCACATAATTAGTAGCGTCAAGATTCTCTACAATAATGACTCCGGGTGTAGTCATGCTTGCAAGATCAATTGCCTCAACAGAAAGTCCGATGTCCTGAACTGTCTGCGTCACAAGATTACCGGACACATCCAGCTTAGATGACACAGACACTTCTTCTGTAACGCCGCCCTTGTTGTATTTGAGGGTAGCAGTCAATTCCAATTCGTTAGCCATTTTCTCACCAACCCCTAATAGGTGTTTCCGTTGTAACTGACGATGTTCTCATCGTATTCATGCCAATCGCCATTGAAAGACCTGCCGTTTGACGGGTCTCCGTTGTAGCCCATGCTGTCTGGAACAGAAGAAAGCCTATCGCTCCCTACTGCATTCACTACCGCTCGCAAGAATCTTTCATCATGCGGGCTTCTTTTTATGCCCATCAACTCATCGGCAGCAAGAAAAGCAGCCTCTAGGTAAAGCTCAGAGAATCTGTCGCCGCCATGAAGATCCAAACTTTCCACTAAAGCAGGCAATGTATTTGCACTAGAAGTGTCTGGATTAACCCTGTAACGGAAAGATATCCGGTAAGCTGCGTCTGGAGTAGGCCAAAGCATAAGCTCGTACCTAGTTGGCGTATTGTCGCCCTTTGCCTTAACTCTTGTTGCTGCCCTATCGGGCCTTGCAGAAGACTCTTGCCTCTGAAGCAACTGGCGTATCATGTGTTCGCCCACCAGCCTAATAGATGGGTACATCGTACTGTCAGAGCTTGCATGGGTAAGAGGCCCGTACATCTGTGCGTAATCCAGAGGTAAGTCGTATGTAGACTGCCCTGCAACTGTCTGTATTTCCGACATAGGACGAAGGAAAGACCAATCGTGAGGATACTTTTCGCCGGGAATGACAGGAGGGTTGTAGACTTTTCTTTTTGCTCTCCTGATCGCTTCCGCAATTAGCTGCTCTTGCCCGTGAGACCAAACAGAAGGGTTGGGTCCAGCACCAAGATGACGACCAACCATTCGAGACAAATAAGCTGTGTTAAACGATCCGTCATCATCAACGTAAACACCATCTGATGTTGGCTTGGAAGACGCCCTGTCGATAATTATGGATGCCGCAAGCCTGTCGCGATAATGAAGAATGGATTGCTCAAGCTCTTTTCCAGTTCTCTGGGCAAGGACATAAAAGCAACTAGCAAGGACAGACTCTGCATGTTCTGTCCCGCCCGGTGGATGCTGCCTAGCATCATTGAGAGACTCAGGAACAGCTTTGTACTCAACCTGAATGGTCTCAGACTCATTCGGGGTAGGGTAGAATATTATCTCAGTCGCCTGCTTAGTAACACCGCCGATGCTGGTCTTCCGCAAGCAACAATATTTTGCGTCACCTGACTTTGCGTCACTGCTTTGCAATTGACGAATATGACTCTCGCGAACAATTGCTATCTTCCCGCCTGCCCTTACCGTGGTAGGCTCTCCAATCCATGCACCGAAATCTTGGGGAAGCTCGTAATTGCTAGATCCACTCGTCACTGAAATGTCGTAAATCTTGTGCAAGAAAGACCAGTTATGTGGAGGCTTTCTTTTTGCCTCTTTCTCGCCTTCCTGCTGAAAGCTATCAATTGACCGACCCTCTCCGGCTATGCTTTCAGGAAGCATGGGCGCAGAAGGATAAGCTGCGTTACAGAACTGCATAACACCGGACTCGACAAGCGAGTCGATGTAAGACCTTTCGGCCCTATTGAGCAATCTGTGGTCAGGGTTGTAACCGACCTTTATGCACAATTCTCTGCGGAGCCAGTCAAAACTGCCGTAATCCGCATCTATCGTATTCCAGACTAACGCCATCACTGACCTCCCATCGTTTGATCCGATATTATACTCGAAGCAAGCAAAGTCTTAAATCTTTCCAAATGACGACCCTCTGTCTGGGTTTCATAGTTCATAACTTCGTCTGCCGTTGCCAAAACCGCTGCGATTATGGTTTCTGCATGTGGCTGAGTTACAATCGGGTCTTGGCTTGCACTAGGCTCTGGAGGATCAAAAACAAACTGACCTTGCAGTGTCATTTCCGATGTCGGGTTCGGGTAGACTCCAATCTTGTAGGAAAGATCCGCCGTACTTGGAGTTGATCGCTTCAGGGTGTAATACTGCGGATCTCCCACTCCCGAACCTGTGTTCGCCAGATTCCTAAAATCTCTTTCGGTTATTTGCTCAAGAGGGTACTCGCCACCCTGCACTGTTGGCTTACCAACAACTCGCACAAAGTTTGACGGAAGAGCATGATAGTCCGTGTTTGCTGCAAGAGTGACAGACAAGTCATCGGTGATAAACGACCAGTTATGCCCCAGAAGAGTTGCATCTGAAATGACAGAAGGCTCAGGGAAGTAGAACCTACGCACACCCCTGCGGATAATGTCAGCGACTCGCGTTACATCTGCTGAGTCCCATTCAGTCGGAGTCTCGCCTATCGCCAAGAACCTTCCCAGCTCTCTACGCAACTGTGCGTATGTAACAGAACCCCCTGCGGAGCCACCACCCGATATAACTGCTCCGTCAATATACGGATCGTCAATGAGCAGATCATTAAGACCACCAGCCCGGAATACTACATCTGGGCCTCTGAACGGAAGTACACCATCAACCTCTCCGGTGAAGTAGCCAACACCTTCTGTGTTGTTATTGATAGCACCACCGGAGGCGGGGATGGCGAGCTTGTACATAGCTTCGCCAATGTGCGACCAGTCATTCAGACCGCCACCTGTAGTCGGAGTAACAGCGGTCTGCGTAAGCGTACCGTTAGTCTCCGCAAAGTTCCAAGTGAGATCCATGCCCGATGTGTTGTAGGCAATGGACTCAACTCTTGTCTTAAAATCGCTTTCGCTAATCAGCGGCATTGCGTTCACAGGAACGGTCACTGCCGCATCTACGTCCATGAACAACATTACTGAACCGCCCTAGTGTTAGCGTAGTAGTACCAAATAGTCTGATTTGTGGGCGTAGCAGCACCACCCATGTCCATGCCAACGCCAAATGAATAGACCCAAAATCCCATTTCGCCACCTACTTGTATGCTATGTTTACAACAGCGTTTCCAGACGAAATGCCTGTTGTGTCGGTATCTGCAACACCTGTAGTTATCGCATACTGTATGCGGTTACTGAAAGCTATTCCTTGTGAAACGCTAAATACAAAACCTGCACCACTACTGGCTGCGTTTGCAGGAACAGCAAATCGAAGAACCGGCGTATGGCTTGCCCGGTTTACGTCTGATGACTCGTCGTACAATTTTATGTAGAACGGCGATGCTGTCATATTGAAAACGGTAATCGAGTACGCTGTTCCAGCCGCTGACTTAACATTAACCGGGGTGTTCACATAGTCCAGCTTGCTATGCGCAGTCAAACCTCCTGTCGTTCTTCCCTGAATCCCAACATCACCGATCAGGTTGGTTCCTGCCGATATTGAGGCAACGTCTACATCTCCGATGTTATTGCTTCCAGCCGCAAGTGCTGGCAATGCCGAAACACTTACCGATCCGCTAACGGGTTGCGTTGTTGCACTGCCATCGACAGTGACAGTGCCACTGACTGACGAAACTGCAACAGTTCCACTAACAGGCTGTGTAACGCCGCTGCCGTCAACTGTCACAGTACCAGAAACTCCTGATACAGCGACCGTTCCGCTGACGGGCTGGGTGACTCCACTGCCATCAACTGTTACTGTTCCACTGACTCCTGAAACTGCAACCGTACCGCTAACGGGTTGCGTCGATCCGCTTCCATCAACCGTTACGGTTCCGTCAACACTTACCCACATTGCTCCCTTGGCCGTTGCCCTTATCCCTACAGCATCGCCATCTGCCGCACTGAGCGTACTAAGAGCCTCGTCTCTAATTCCGATTTGCAAAGTGCCAGTGCCGCCAGTGCCTACCGCTGTATCCTCAGCGTACTGCGTACCACCACCGAAACTGTCTACGGCAACATCTCCAGATGTAACGACCTGCACCTTTCCGATTCTGTTTGCACCAGTAGGCAAAGCACCCACAACATCAACTTGCATCTCATTGCCATCTATGGCATTGTCGATTAGCTGAACAGCCGTCTTGATACTACCAAGGTATCCAGAATCAACTGTATCAAGACCAACCTTTCCCAATACCGCTGTGCCTGCCGGAAGCGAGCCGACAACATCAACCTGCATCTCGCTTCCCGACACAGTGTTGTCAAGTATCTCAACAGCCGTTTTTATTGCCGCTAGGTTTTCTGCGTCAGTTGTGCCGAGATCCACTTTGCCTATTAAGTTAGATCCGACAGGCAGAGCTGCGAGAGTTACCGCCGCATTGACTATGTTTACATCGAGTCCGGTATCGCTGCCAACAGTAGTTCCAGTTACAGCAACTGCTCCAGAAGCAGACGGCACAACAACACCTTGGCACACTGTTGTGTCTACATTGCTGCCGCCAGCAGTGGTGTTGTAGTCTTCTTCATGTCCGTTTGACGGAGATACAAGAATAGCCCCGTCAGAGTTTACGTTTAGCCCTCGGTCATTACCGGCATGGTCGCGAAGAACCACCCGCAAGTTAGACTTCGCGTCTAGCTTAAAGTTGGCTACATCGCCATCATCAACAGAGTTATTGTTGTTGGCAAAGTGACCGCCAACAAGAATTGGCTTTCCTGAAACCGCAGCACCACTAGCAGCCGCACCCTCCACAGGCATGAAAATGCCAGCATCACCGATTAACTTTTCCGTTGAGCCAGAGCCACCAATATCTAAAATAGAAACAGGAGTCTCTACTCCAGACCGGGCTTTCGTTCTAAGGGTAGCACCAGTTGTCGTATTGTTGTTTAGCGTTACGTTGTCACTCATCAGCTCACACCCAATAGTAGTAGACTGTCTTGGCTATCGCCTTTTGGAAGAAACGTAGTCAGCTTACCCGGAGTGGCAGTTGCATGAAGCTGCGTAAACTTCGTATCATCCCTTGTGGTCACAACTTGCAGGATAAGATTATCTCCTGACCTAAGAAGCAACTTGTCGCCTGACCTAAGCAGCAGCTTGTTTTCTGATACAGGCATTTTTTATCCGTTCAATACTTCTTCAAAAGTAACAGAGTATTTCATTGCTGCTGCACCACTGTTGGTGTGCTGGTGTTGAAACGAAATTGTGTTAGTTGACGGATGCGCTGAAAGCTCGTCAGTATAGACACAATTCACAGAAAAGTCTCCGCTTCCATACTGAGAGTTTGCCTTGGCAAATGCTTCAGCAGTTGAACCTTTTACTATCCTGTTCTCTAAAGATGTGCTGCTTGCACCCAATGTTACATGAGAGTGAAATGCACTCATGTAAACACCGGATCTTTTTATCTCCAAATCATCGTCTGCCGCAGAAGCTAAACCGCCAGATCCATAAGATGCGTTTAAGCCAATCTTAGTCATGGTAGAAGCGGTGGTGCTAGGAACGCCTTGAGATGCGTTTATGTTGTCGTAGTAAGTCATCGGCTTTCTTCCGTCACTTATTACACACCAGCCAGTAGTAGAATCTATGTACACAAACTCCAAATACTCTCCTGTCTGCCACAGTCCGTAAGAACCTGTGCCTTCATTTGCGGAAGATTGAGTGTAATCGACTGCTGCAATCTTCGTTCCCGTAACAGGCTCAACTCCATAGCCGGGGGCGGTTGTGTAGTTGCCAGAAGAAGACGATTCAGATGTAACAAGTATGCCAATCCTGTCGCCAGCAGAAGGCGAGGAAGGGAACGTAACCTTTACATCAGCAGACAGTATGCTCACTTTACTAAGCATACCAACCGTAGCCGTAAAGCTAGCTTGACGAAGTGTGCTGTCAAAAGGAAGATCCGCTTTCTTTAGCGATCCATACTTTATGTACTTGGCCGTACCATCTGAATCGTCTGTTGTGTCGCTTTCATCAAGCACCACAAACAAATCGTCAGGATTCGGAGCCGTAAGCTCGCCGCCGGTTATGTCTTCTATTCTTTGGTCAGCCATGATGTACCTAAACTATTACAAACCCTTGGCCGTTAGCGGGAGTATCCGTCACCAACGAAAATGTCAGAGTTTTTGTTGAGCCGTTGTAGTCAGTAATGCTTGTTGCTTGACCAGACAAAGAGTTGTCGGTAAATATCAAAACCCTTCCGTTGTAATGATCGTCAGTCGCTTCGGTCAAGTTTGTAATCATGGTCGTTGTGGTGTGCGAACCAGAGGTGGCCGTACTGCTAACTATCGTTCCTGCTGAAGCCTCTAAGTTGGCATAGGACGCAGATCGGTAATCAATCTTGTCTAACTCGACTTCTAAAAGAACAGGAACCATGTTCGCTGCACCGTGTAGCATTACCACTGCCGATCCAGCACCAGAAGCTATCGCTGCATCCGGCAATCCAAACTCATAGACCCCCGGCATGCTGGAAGAACCTACCTCCTTGAGTCCACCGCTAACCCATGTACCCAAAGTTGTCAGGTTGCCGAGACTGCCGGTGCTTCCGATTTGAACTGACGCAGTTCCGCCTTCTCTGATGTAATGCGCCTGTATGCCCGATGTGTTGTAGGCCAAGCCCGTTAATCCAGCCCCGGTTGTTGAGCTAGAGTCTTGTATGAAAATTCGACACAGCTTGCTAGTCGTACCTTCTTTAATCTTTAACTTCATCCGTCTATGCCTCCGTTAAGGCCGACCTTTGTAAAACCACCGCCGCCTGCGTGATTAAACCCATACGCCTTTACTTTATCTGAACCAAAATCCATCTCAAACAAAGCCTGCTGCGATGCGGTAAAATCAAAATCACCTGAACTCTCGTCTTTGAATGGATCAGAAGAGAGGGTTATGGTTTGCTCAAACTCTCCAACACCGTCACTTGTGTTATAAAAAATGTTACCCCTGCCTTCTACATACGACCCGACGAAAGTGCAGTTTGTAAGAATGTTGTTGTGAAAATCACTGCACTTCTGGGAACTGCTATAGACAAGGGCTTCCTCCCCGAAAGACGAAGGGTTGGTTCCATTGAGGTCGTCTATAATGTTGCCAAACCACCTTGCACTCCTGCCGTCTGTCGAGCTGTCCAACCTGTCAACATTCGTAATTAAGCATCCAATTACAGATCCAAGTAGCGGAGCATTGTATGGGCTACCATTCAGTTGCCCATAGTTAAGGCGAGGAATGTCTCTGATGTGGCAGTTGTACAAAGACGGTGAAAGAAACCCACCTAAAGCTGTTTTGAAGTGTGCAAAAAGACATCCCCTTGCATAAATCCTAAGAGGATTCAAAAAAGCGGAAACAGAACTAACGCCGTTGTTTATGTAGTTGTAGTTTTTTACATTGTCTACATCACCAAATATGCAGTTCTCAGCTACGCACTTGGCATTACCAGTGCTACTTTCTGACCTAAACAGCCGAGAGTCATAAGTTGACGAATCGCAGTGGAAAGTCAAATCCACAAAATACCATTGACCGCCTTTAATCTGATACTGCTGATCGGATGTGATTGTCCTCCTAGTGCCAGACTCGCTCGAATATATTTTCCTTATGAACGAGGGGTTTCCGCTTGTGGTTGTCGCATCCCAATTAACGTCTGTCTCCAGCTCAACATCGCATTCAAAGCCATTGGTTGTGTTAAACACCTCAACCATGTTTGTGATGCTTGCTCTCTTGCCACCGCAAACAACCGTTGAGTTGAAGTTTTCGCCCCAGTCCGAATCGCATGTAATGGTTGTAGTTCCGAATGCCGTAGAAATGCTTGCGACTACATTGAACTGAATCCCAGTAGACGTTTGAGCAAACAGAACATGACCAGCAGTTATGCCTGTAGTGCTTCCCATTGTGGTTACTTGTGTTGGCGCACCAGAAGCATCTATCAACCCGGTGAAGGAAACCGCAGTAGACGGGCCTACGCCGCTTGCCGCCGTGTCAGAGCCAGTTGAGGCGTTTACGAGAAACGGGCCTGTAAGAGCAGTCATTCTATAGCTCCGCTTTTATAGACGCTTTCAATTGCTCCACAGTTGTTAATCCATCTGCTATTGCAGGGTTTATCTTTTCGTTTTGCAGGTCAGCAAAGAAAGCAATTATGCCGCTCCTTCTTGGAACGTCCGCAACCTTGGCATCGTTTTCAGACTTCAAGGCCAGAACCTCTTGCTCTGTTATGTCGCCAAACAGCCTGCCGCCTGCAAGCTCGTAAACCTTCAAGACTTGCACCTCAGAAACATCGCCAGACTCCACAAGCAAACGAAGCAAGGAGTAAGCCTTTGCTGACCAAGATACGCTAGATGTTTCTATGACAACACTTCTGGGCTTATTAAGGTGGCTGAACAACTCTTCCAGACCTTCACTCAATGCACCACCTTCGGCCATCCTGTCAACCAAAACACCTTCCCATGAGCCTGTAATTGGGTTCCGCCTTGCTAAAGATTCCTCACTTAGAAGATTCTCTAGTTCGGCTACTGAGATGTTTACATTGGTAACAGACGACAGCACCAGTGCTATTTTGCTAGGCTCCAAGCCGGAGGACTCCAGCGGAGCTACATGCTTAATGTAATCAATCATGTGTTATTATTCTTTGTGCTTGTTTTACGAAGTTCATCCACGTTCTGCCCGGCCTGCTTCGCTATTTCTTTCCACAGCTCCAGTCGGTCGTCTTCGCAGTCTTTTAACTTTGCTTCTATGTAACCGAAGTGGCGAGTAACTTGCCTCCACAAAACACCAATAGCTGAACCAAGTCCAGTTATTGCAGCAAGCAACATCCCTACGGTAGTTGGGTCAGGTGTTGTCATCTCTCACGGCCTCACTTGCAACGAGAGCGACAGCACAAACGAAAACCAGTGAACAGTCTTTCTCTGGCTGTCAAGCGAACATTCCGAAGTGGCCGATAAACCACTCTTGCCTTCACAACAAGATTAGCTTCTCGCAAAGCGAAAGGTCTAACAACCGCAGGGAACCGGACAATGCGACTGTAGCAATTTCCTGAATTACACTCTTGAGCTGAAAGGTTTGACGAAACTGAAACCGCAAAAGCAAAAACCAACAACGCAATCAAATTGCGAAAACTAAAACTCATCTTAAAACCTTCCAAAGAAAGAGAACAAAACAACTATCTGTATCTTATCGTAGCCTTGCAATTGCTTGGGAGAACAACCCTGAGCTTTCTGTTTTTGGTTCTGTCGTTTTCATACAAGCCTTTACCAAAAATAATATGATCTATGTCGTTTGCTGGAAGCAAAGCCTCCCACACAACAGCGTTGTCAGTCCCATAAGTTATCTGGGCTGTTCCACCAGTAGCACCCTGCGAGAGAGTTATCCAGTCAACAACCCAAAACTGATCTGAGTCTGCTGCCTGTATGTCGCTCGTTGAGGTAATGTGACTAAACTTTGCTTCTGCATCTTGGTCTGCGTAGTTGTTGCGCATTTTTCTAAACCTGTGCCTGTACTGTTACTTTGCTTGCGTCGAGCTTTCGCTTGGTTCCGTTAATAAGCACAACAACATTGTTGTCGTCCTCTATGTCAACAAACTCTCCCTTTACTTCCTTGCCCCTCCACACAGCCATCACTTCCGAACCGGCTTCAATTTCGCCCCATTCATCAAGAAGGCTGTCCTGCTCTTGAGCATCATCTTCTTTGTCTAAAAGTGCCGCCCTTGGGGGAGCAGCATCATCCGGGTCTTTCTCAAAAACATTATCGCTTACACTATCAACAAGAGGCTTTGTCAAAGTGACCTCTTTTTTGCTTACTTCAATCATGGCCTTGTATCCGTCAAGGCTGACCAAAATCATTCCTTCACCACTTGAGCCTTTATAAACACCCCTTCGGCCTTGATACAAAACTGGAGTGCCTGCCCCAACCTTCGTCCAATCGCTTACCTCAACTATCACAGGCTTTTGGTGCGGAGCAACACCAAACTCTCGGAGCAGTTGCATCATGGCAACCACTCCAATTCCGTTAGGCGCGCCGCCTGCCCTGCTCAACATTCCCAAACGAACACCGTACTCAAGAACAAAATCCTTTGGTGGATTCTGGCCGTACTCAGTGCCTACCATGGAGATAATCAAGTCTTGGTCATTAGGGGTAATCATACTGTTTCCTGATGCTGTAAGAAAAAGGGGAGGGGAAAAACCCCTCCCCAGATTCTCAATAGCATACTCGATTTGACCGTGGAATCAAATCTTACACTTTGGATGCAAACGCAAGGTAGTCAATATCTGACGTATTGGCATTTGAATTACCTGACGCTTTCGCTGAAACAGCAAACTGCAATGCAGTGCCACTCGCTGGACAGTTATCACTGTCTTGGGCAACCAAATCGCCGTCCACATAAAAGCGAACCTTAACATCGTCATCCGGGTTGTAAAGAATCCCAAGACGCACATCCGTAGCTGCCGAAATTGCAACTCCAGTGTGTTCCACAGCAGCACCCGAACCGTCTCGATTGGTAGGAATGACGGCATCTGCGTCCGAATCCTTAATCAAAAAACCAATGGAGTTTGCTGCGGCTCCATGACTGCCAGCATTGCCAGCGAT
>OJDU01000051.1_pt1 | contig 33185 bp, 63 predicted proteins | sample 1592771 | NCBI WGS metagenome assembly OJDU01 (sample SAMN05416864, study PRJEB24817) | seawater metagenome | isolation source: Sea water | place: Canada:Atlantic | collected 2013-11 | reverse complement strand
GGTTATACTGAAAGTGGTAAAAATTATCCTGTAGAGTTATCTTCTGGTCAGATGTATGTTAACGTACCATGGACTGATAATAATACAACATACAGTGCTGCTACAACGTCAACGCTAGGTTTAGTAAAACTAGAAAGTGGATCTGTACAATCTTGCGCTGCTAATGCTATTACAGAAACAGGTGGAAGAACATATGGAGTACAGTTTAATAGCTCAAATCAACTTGTAGTTAATGTACCATGGTCTGATACTAATACAAATACAAACTACTACGCTAATAGTTTATCTTTTAGTAGTGGTACATTAACAGTAGGTAGGTCTGGTTTATCTAACCTAACAGTTTCTCTTGATGGTAGGTACTGTACATCTAATACAAACTACTATGCTAATAGCGCATCATTTAATTCTAGTACAGGTAATTTGACGATAGGTAGGTCTGGTCTATCTAACTTAACAGTTTGTTTGGATGGTAGGTACTGTACATCTAATGACAACACAACATACTCTGCTGGTAATGGTATTGATTTATCTACAACAACCTTTAGTGTCGCAGCTGGTACTGGACTTGAACAAACAACAACAGGACTATGTATTACTGCTACATGTCGGACAGCTATAGCCAATGGAGCTACAGCGCATGGATGGGGTAACCATGCAAGCGCTGGTTATTTAACTGAACATCCAAATATTAGTACTACAGGAGATACATACTGTGAAGATGGTGAAGCTATCCGTTATATTACTATAGATAGTAACGGACACATGACTGCTATAGGATATACAACTAATTTATGTACATCAGATTATAGAGCTAAAACATGCACAGTATCATATAATTCTGGATATGAATCAGTAAAGAATGTTGATGTGTATAAGTATGTATTTAAGGAAGATGAAAATCAGGATGAGCATATTGGTATGATGGCGCATGAACTACAAGAAAGTGGAGTAGAATATGGTGTATCCGGATACAAAGATGAAGTAGATGAAGATGGCAACCCAGTTCTACAGACAGTTGATTTGAAAAGGCTCGTCCCTACTTTATGGTCAGCTCTCAAAACAGCTATAGGTAAGATAGAAAAATTAGAAGCCAGAATAAACAAGTAGTTGCAATCTGATATATAGTATATTAATATCTATATATGGATCCGATTCAAGCAATTAATGTATTAAGCCAAGTGGTTAAAACCGCAAGGCTACCCTATAATGAACATGTTGTTCTTGAACGTTGTGTAGATATCCTAACTCAATCTATTCAAGGTGAGAGTGGAGATGGGCCCCTTCAAAGTGACGGGGCACCTGTAACGTTTGAAGAACCTGAACCAGTAGCAGAGCTCGTCTCAAGCCCTGCTCCTACGACTAAAAGTAAAGCTCGAGCTCGAGCTCGGAAAGGTGGAAAGTAATAATATGTCCGAAGAAGAAAATAAACAACCAGAACAAACTGAAATTAACCTAGACGAACTACAACCCGATCAGGCATTGCAGTTTCTATCTTCTGCAGTAAGGCGACTTCCTTTTACATATAACGAACATGTACAGTTCGAACAATGTAGGAGATCAGTCGCTGAAGCAATTCCTGCTTAGTTATAACTCCTTAGGGAGGTTTTTATATTATAAGCTTATCACGGACCTGTACATTATAGTACGGGTCTCTTTTTCTTTGTACGAAAGAGGCATTATAATTATTCTTAACTATACACTCCCAAACTCCCACACTCATTTCATTTAAGGATGTGGATGATCTAAACTCCATACATCCTAACCCAAAACATTTTTTAATAGTTTCTATATAAAATTTATAACCTAGTCCTATACCTCTTATATTCTCATCGAGCTCGCTTTGAGAAACAGTGTAGACGCTCGTTTTACCTTCTTTGGTAGTATCACCTTTAATCTCACCACACTTCTTATGGAGCGTTAGGTTATGAAGGGTAGAAATAAAAAGACAGTTATGGTGATCGATACTTAAACTAACATCAAAAGAGAGCTCAGCTTTTATCATACAAATATATTTATCAATCATTCACTTGCCTTCTACGGGATATAGTTTAATATTTAAATATGAAATTTGTTAGTTATATACTTATATGCTGTATGCTTTGTTCGTGTGCATCGGGTATAAAAGTTATAAGACCTACAAAGATAGGGGATCACAAAAATTATAAAACACCTACAAGCTTATCATCAGAGTTAGAAGGAGAATCTCCGGAAAAAAAAACGAGATAACCAGCGAGATATTTTACAATATGGACCCACTAGCAGTAAGATTCTTTTACATAATAATATCTCAATCTCTAATTATACTATTCCTGAGTTTTATAGTATTCAGAAAAAATAAATATATAGATAATAATATTTTCCGTGAAAAAGATTTTTAATGAACCAGAGCTTGAATTTAACCATAAATCATTGTATATAATAGGGAAGGTATTATGGTCTATAAAGAACTTTTGGAAATTCTTGAAGAAATGTCTGACTCAGAATTAGATAGAAATATTATAATTGAATCAGAATTAATTGGTTTAACTAAGGACGTTGAATTTGATAAGAAATCACTTACAATAATAGCGTATGAACAATGAAGAGGAATTATATAAGACATGGTTTGTTGATTTAGATGGTACAGTTTTAAAACATCGTACTAATAATGAAATAGATAATTTTATTAATAAATATGGAGAAAAATCTCACTTAGAGGAAATACCTTTAGTTGATCGTATACGGTTTTTTAGAAATTTACCTAAGAGTGATAGTATTATTGTTACTACTGCGCGGTTGAATCATCAAAGAGAGCATACCATACGAACATTAAATCACTGGAAGATGCCGTATAACGATCTTATATTTAATATATCTTCTGGCCCGAGGATTGTAGTTAATGATATTAAACCACCGTTAACAGCTGGTAATAAACATTATTTAGATACTGCGTATGCTTTAAATGTTGATAGGGATATTAGTTTAGTTAATAATTCTGATGGTTGTGATATCGAATATACTTATAGGGGTCTACAAAGTAAAATTAAACATCAAGTAACAGGTACAGCTCAAGAAAAACAACTCATTCAAGAACTAGTCAGATAGCGTACAACAAACGTAATTAGAGCCCCTATAATAACTCCGCCAAGAGTAGCGTATAGGGTTAATTTAGTTGACTCAGTGGCATGTTTAATTTCAAGTCTATTAAGATTATTTTTAATATCTTCTATATCGCTATTGAGTCTACTTAATTCGTTTAGTACGAGCCTTCTCCACTCGCCCCAGGAACCGTTTTCTAATTTGTTTGGATCTAAATCACTCATCAGGAATAAGGGTTATTTTTTTATGTATAAGTTTACCTCTTCTAGTTAGTTCGCTTTGTTTAATTATAAAGCTAGTATTATTATTATTAATTTGTAATGATATCTTTTTTTCTTTTATATTTAAAACATCTAATCCTAATATTCTCTTCAATCCTTTATTATTAATTTCTTCTAAATTATAACCAAATAGGTTAGTAAAAAATTCATTACACCACTTAATTCTACCTGCTTCTGATACTAAAAGTATAGCGTATTCAGCTTTAATCACATAATCAATAAATTCATTCTCTTGAACTTCTAATTGATCTGTTAAAACTTTTAATTTTTGCAGATTGTTCATTTAAATATTTATATGAAACAGGAGTTTTTTATTACATCAATAAAGGAGATGGATGATATCTATCAGTTAATTACATTATTAAAACAAGATAAGTGGGTAACTGAGGGAGAAGTTCCTACTATAGTAGTATGCTCACCTGAATATAGTTCTATTATATGTCAGATATTATCTCATAAATTGAGCTATTTAAATAAACATGTACCACTTGATTTAGAGTTTCTTGATATGCCTTATCCAGGTGGAGAAGAGTTTAGCGATGAAGAGTACAAAAATCATATTAAAGAATTTGCTGATGGGTTTAGAAACAAGGATAGTAAGCTTCTTTTTATTGACTCAGGGGTACTTAGAGGTAAAAACTTTACTACCTTAAAGACTGAGATAGAACGATATATAGATAGCTCTTTAATGAAATTCGGATGCTTATACAAACAAAGTAATAGTATATTCAAACCAGACTATTGTGTAGAAACCTTTAACTTCGATCAGCAAGGTGGTTTAACTTTCTGGTGGGAAGATCCAAACAATCCTTACTGGGGATGGTAGTTGCACTATATTAGATTAAATGTATAATATTAACAATGAAATTAATGATAGATACAATTAAAGAAGCTATTGATATTTACTCTGCAGAGAGTCCTCAAGTAAATTTGGATGCTCCTGCAGCGAGGGAGAGTTTAGCTGAATTTATTGATAAGTATATCTTAGATGAGTTTGAAGATAAACCACAAGAAGAGGAAGATTGTTGTGGCAATGATTGCGGATGTCATTAATATATAGATATGAAGAGGATTTTAAAGGATGTTTTTTACGATGAGTTTTGGATAGTAATAGGAATTTACGTTTTATCTCAAATTTATCTTTAATTAAAGCCAGTGTGGTGAAATTGGCAAACACAAGACACTTAAAATGTCTCGCCCTTCTAAGGCTTGTCGGTTCGAGTCCGACCACTGGTACCATTTAATTAAAGGTATAAATATCTTTATGAAATTTAATCAACACGTTATTCTAAAACACAAGCACGGTATTACTGCTCAGTGGATGTCTGATGACTGGACTCAAATGTCCATCGCAACATATCAGCAAATTGAAATTAAAGCAACTAAATCTAATCCAGATCCAGATGCAAGTAATGAAGAGGTTATTATTAAAAAATGGGCTTTAGCTAATTGCTCTGGCCCATGGACAGGTCTTAGTGAAGACGGAAAAGGACTTACAGTTATACCTGGTCATGAAGAGGCAAGAAATAAAATAGCTGGGGAAGCTAGTTTGTTGTTGACGTTATTCGGAGCATATATTGGAGGTAAGAAACCATTTGAGAATTTATGGACAGGTGCTACAATAGGATTTGAGGATTTTTGGCCTGAAGATAGCGTAGGTTAATCACTCTAGAGTAGCTCAATTGGTAGAGCACGAAGCTGTTAACTTTGATGTTGCTGGTTCGAGTCCAGCCTCTAGAGCCAAGCCAGCTTAGTCAGCTGGCTTCATATAAATAATTTTAAAATATGAGAAAAATATTAATTATCGGTTTGTTATTAGCAAGTAGTTTGTATGGAGATACAATAACAAATAATTTAAATAAAATTACAAACTCTGACGTTATTCTTTTTGTAAAAGGTTTACGGGTATATACTCTCGTTAATGAGGAAGGTAATTCTGGTCATAATTTTATTGTTGCTAGTAAAGAACAAACATGGAATGGAGTTAAAACAAAAGATATTCCGCGATTATGTGCCTATAGTATTAGTCATGCAAAGCCAGAAGAAGCTTATGAAACTATGGTTAATTTATTTAATTCTATCCCAGAATCTAGAGGTAAGTTTGTTAAACTTAATTCAATTTTGAATTCAATCAGGATGAATAATAATATTACTGAATTATTTCTGAAGTATTCCCTTGCACATGATAAAGGTAATTCTATACTTGTAGGTAAGGAAATTATGAAACATCAACCTGAGAAGTATATGCAATTTAGAGATGTAGTGGGTGATATTGCTCCAGAGATGTCAAATATATTTGAATTAGGTTTTGTTTGGGTAGGAACTGGTCAGAGTTCCTTAGATTCTAATCGATTAGTACAGCAGTAGTTAATTTAAGTGTATAGCCCAGGGCGCACTATAAAGAAGATACCTGGGTACAGTCCCTATCGTCTAATGGTTAGGACACTGCCCTTTCACGGCGGCGATCTCGGTTCAAATCCGAGTAGGGATACCAGTTAAAATTATAGAAATAAATAAATATTATGGAAACAAAAAAAGTATTACTATGGTGGTTTGTCTACAATATTGTAGGCGCTTTAGCAGGCGCAGGTGTTGGATTTATAGGAGGCCTCATTGGAGGTATCATAGCAGCTATATCAGGCGCTCCTGAAGGATTTGAAACTTTAATAATGATTCCTATTATTATTGGCGCGCTAATTTCTAACTTCTTCGTCTTTAAATGGGCTGTTAGTAAATTACTTAATAGTACAACAGAGTAATAAGTTATAGGTAGGATACCCAAGCGGCCAACGGGGGCAGACTGTAAATCTGCTGGCTTAGCCTTCACAGGTTCGAATCCTGTTCTTACCACCACTTAACAAGGGCCTTTAGCTCAGCTGGTTAGAGCAACCGACTCATAATCGGTAGGTCGTAGGTTCAAGCCCTACAAGGCCCACCAATTTATGACACCAAGAATATCAGCAATTGATTTATTAAAACTAACCGAGGAAGAATTATTATTTCTCTACGGTTTTATTATTGAATTCTTAGAGTTAGACGCTATACTTATTAAATCAATAAAAAAACATATGCTCTTATATCATCTAAAACATTATAAGCACGAAAAATTAGATGATATAAGACTTTCAATCATTAATAAACTCAAATAACAGCATTAGATACACTATTTAATATGACACCTAAACCTGAAATAAAAATTATTGATATAACTGATAATCCAAATGGGGGTGCATCTATTGTATTTGAGACTAACGATGAATTTGATCAAATGTACCTTAAGAAGACCAATAAAAAGCGGTTAACAGAAAAAGGTTTAGGTAACTACATTACAGAAATACTTACAAAGGCTTCTGAGAATAGAGATGGATACTCTTTTGAAAGAAAATAAATGAAAATAGGAACCCCTTATACGAAAACAGCTACTAGAGTAATGTTACTTGGTAGTGGAGAGCTTGGAAAAGAGATTGCAATAGAGCTTATTAGATTAGGAGTTGAGGTACACGCGTGTGATGGATATAGTAATGCTCCGGCTCAACAAGTAGCTCAATTTGCTCATGAGTTTGATATGCTTGACCCAGCTGAGCTATATAGTCACATTACTAAAATAAAGCCTGATATTATCGTTCCAGAGATTGAAGCTATAGCTACTCAAGTACTTGAAGAATTCGAACATTCTGGAGTTACTGTTGTACCTAATGCGAGAGCTATCCAGTTAACGATGAACCGGGAAGGTATTAGAACACTCGCTGCGGAAGAATTAAAACTACCAACAAGTAGATACAAATTTGCAGAAACCGAAAAAGAGTTCGCTCAAGTAGTACATGAAATTGGTATGCCTTGTATTGTTAAACCGATAATGTCTTCCAGTGGTAAGGGTCAATCTGTAGTATCATCCTTCCCTAAAATTGGTCATTATTGGGAGAAAGCACAAAAAGAAGGACGCGCTGGTGGTGGTAAAGTTATAGTAGAGGAGATAATTGATTTTGATTATGAGATTACTTTACTAACTGTTGTTAATAAAAACGGAACATTTTTTTGCGAACCTATAGGTCATAGGCAGGTTGATGGTGATTATATAGAATCTTGGCAAGCATGTGAAATGAGCGACTCTACGATTATGAAAGCAAGGAGTATCGCGAATAAAATTACTAAAGCTTTAGGTGGTTATGGGGTATTTGGGGTTGAGTTATTCGTTAAAGGAGATGAAGTATATTTCAGTGAAGTGTCACCTCGGCCGCATGATACAGGATTAGTTACAATTATATCTCAAAATCAGTCGGAGTTTGAACTTCATGCGAAGTCTATATTAGGTCTACCAGTTAATTTAATTACACATAATTCACCATCCGCTTCTCATGTTATAAAAATTAAAGGAGATTCTAATGAAGTTAGTTTTAGTAATTTAGAGAATGCTCTTGATCTTGGTCTACATAATGATAATTCTACAGAGGTTACAATTAGGTTATTCGGTAAACCAGGAGTCAACGGAAAACGTAGGATGGGAGTAGTTCTAGCAAAAGCGAATACTACAGAGCAGGCTAGGTCTATTGCTAAACGAGTTGCTGATAATATTGAGATTAATATGTAAATAATTTTATGGCTCACTTAATTAAACTCACAGACTATCAAACCAATGAGACAGTTCTATATAATCTAGATACTGTAGTATCAATTGAAACAGTAAAAGACGCAACAGTTATAACTACTAGATGGGGTAGAAATCAAGTCAAGGAATCTCTTGATTATATTCTAGAAACATCTAGGAATAATATTATTCATGCATCCAATAACATATAAGCAATCCGGAGTTGATGTAGAGAAGACAGATAACCTTCTTAAAGATATATCCCATTACGTATCAGATACAAAAGGCTTTGGTGGTCTCTATGAAAGTAAGAAGCATTACTTAGTTGGCGCTACAGATGGGGTAGGTACTAAAATTATATTAGCGCGTAAATTTAAAATGCTTCATGGTATTGGTATCGACTTGGTAGCAATGTGCGCGAATGATATTATATGTACAGGAGCTAAACCTTTATTCTTTTTAGATTATTATGCTTCTAGTAATATTAATAGAGAAGAATATTTAGCAGTATTAGAGTCTATAAAGATAGGTTGCGATAAAGCGCGTATGGTATTACTAGGCGGTGAAACTGCTGAACTTCCAGGTATGTTTGGTAATGAGAATTTTGATGTTGCTGGATTTTGCTTAGGTAAGGTTAAAAAGAAAAAGTTAATAACAGGCGATAGTATTGAATCTGGAGATGTTATTATAGGAATACATAGCAATGGTTTTCATAGCAATGGTTATAGTTTAATTCGTAGCTGGAAGAACTATTGCGATCATTATAAAGAGTTACTCAGACCCACAACAATATATGTTAAAGCTATTCGTAAGCTTAAAAAATATGTACCTATAAAAGGAATCGCTCATATTACAGGAGGTGGTTTTAATAATATTGATAGGATTATACCTATTAGCCTCTCTAAGAAACTTACCGCAGTAGATAGATTTTATACTCCAGCGATGAGAGCGATTAAGGATGATATGGGATTAAGTGATAAAGAAATGCATAATACATTTAATTGCGGTATAGGTATGGTTGTTGTAGTTAGTCCTGAGCAGACCACATTAGCATTAAACACTCTACTTTCGAGTGGATATGGAGCAGATATTATAGGTGAAATAAATGAAAAGAGCTAGAGTTACCACTACTACAAAAGGGCAAACATATGACCCTCAAGGAACTGTCATTACTAAAGCTTTAAAGCAATTGGGTATCGAACATGTTGATGATGTTAAGGCTGGTAGACACTTTTATCTATATTTAGATGATAGTGTATCTGATGATGTATTAAAGGAAAGTGTTCAAGCAGCTGCTGAAAAATTACTACACAACACTATAATAGAAGACTACCATATTATATATGAAGATTAAATTGTAGTACTTTTCATAATTACTAATAAATAGTATTATGAACCTCAAAGCCATCCGCACTGAAGAAATAAATGTAGATGCTTCAGACTTGGAGCAACAAATTAATGACCTTAGCTTAGTAATTAACAACCTACCCTCTTATTCTTTCGACTCTACAGAGTTAGAAAGTAATGTATCTAATCTAGATAATAAAATTTCTAAATTAAATGACCAGCTTAAAGACTATATTAAGTTCGATACCTCAACAGATTCTAACTTTAATGAAGTACTTGCAAGCTTACAGAAGGAAATAACTTTACTAAAAGAAGAGCAAGCCAAATTAATTAACGATAATCAACCACCAACAGTTCAAACAATACAAACCACTACACCTAGTGAGTATGTACCTGCCAAGTTTGAATTTGTTTTAGGGGTAGATGAGGATGGCTTCTCTGATACGTCATGGGAAGAAATAATTAAGAAGGGTCAAGAGCTTCAGTATAGCTACTGGGCAGCAGCTGAAGAGAAATATAATAAAATTTGGAAGTTGTTCCCAGGATGGCATGGTTCTGCTATGTCCCCTGTTATTAATATTATTTGTCAAGAACCAGAATACCACTTCAAGGATACTAAACGTCTACCTGGTAGGTTTTGTATTTCATCCCCAAGTAGATGGTCCTCTGTGTTACGATTCTATGGTAATGGTAGTAAAATAATAAAAGATAATATAGCTTATGGTACAGCTACTAATGCCCCTATAGGGTTATATGTTGAAGGGAAGACTAAGGTACATACATCTCAAGGAGAGATGTTAATGAAACCTTTTGAGCAGACTATTGAGGATGTAATAATCTGTGCTCACAACGGGGTCTTGCCTATCTATTTGAGTACCAATCAAGATAGATTTTGTATTAGGGGATGTAAAATTCTACAACACCAAGGAGCTCTAATCGGTATTAAACATGGCCCAATGCTTAACGAGCATAATTATCCTTTCGAGGCTGTCCAGAGCGCTGAAGGTAACAATGTTTATTTGGCTGACCCTCGCTTTGAGAACCTACAAATGGAAGGTCCTCATAATAACAAACGGCCACAAGCAGCTATGCTACTTAGTGGTAATAATGTTATTATCTCTAATCTCAATCTATATGGATGGATGCAAGGCCCATATATGCATGGAGGCCAGAACAGACTTATCAACGGTTTAACTCAGCACTGGGGTAATACTCATGATGGTAGAATGTATTGCTCTAGAGATGAGATTGTCAGCTATACAGTGTCTTATAAAGATAATACAAAAGATTCAGATTGCTTTAGTGGTATTGCAGGTAACTTCAAGCAATGGTATTTACCCAAAAGAAGTAAAGTACCTTCTAGAGGAGGCTGGCATAATTTCGGAGAGTCGTTATTATAATTGTATGATCGAAATTAAAGATTCTTCTGAACATATTAAAGTTATTACTGATAATAAATCTGTAGTTCTGGATTTTTGGGCTCCATGGTGTGGTCCATGTAAAGCTGTTATGCCCTTGTTAGAAAAGTTATCTAAAGATTATACTGAAGTCACATTCGCGAAGATTAGTGTAGAAGATAATAAAGCTATCTCTGATCTATATAATGTATCTGCAGTACCTACGTTAGTCTACTTGAGAAACGGTGAGATAAAAGCGACCCAGAAAGGCATATCATCCCAATCATCTATAGAAGAAAAGATCAACAGTATTATTGACTAATGAATATTAATACTATAGTTATTGATAATTTTTATTCTGGAGAAAGCGCCATGGAGACCAGAGAGCATGCCTTAACTCAAACCTTCCATGTTACAGGTAATTTTCCAGGTAAGCGTACATCTACAGTAAATCCAGACTTAAAAGATTATATTCAAAATATTGTTAGATATGCAGGAGGCCAAATCACCAACTTTGATTATGAATATAATACAGCTTATCAGTATACAACAGGCACAGACACAAGTTGGATTCATGCCGATCAAACATCTACATGGGCAGGGGTTTGTTATCTCACTCCACAGGCGCCTGTAGAAGCTGGTACTGAATTATTTAGGCATAAAGCAACAGGTAATTATAAAGCTGTGAAATTGAAAGATAACTCTTATGATGAATCTACTATGGCAGAGATATATAAAGATTCCCGGGATTATAGTAAGTGGGACCTAGTTGATAAGATAGGTAATAAGTTTAATAGACTGGTCCTTTACAGAGGTGATCTCTTTCATTGTTCAGCGAGTTATTTTGGGGAAGATATATATAGTGGGAGACTCTTTCAAACTTTCTTTTTTGATACTGAATATTAATATTGATGAACTTTCATATACTGACTATACCCCAGATACCAACTACTAGAGAATATAGTTCCTTTCCTTTCAACGGCATTATACTAAATTTCTGTGATATGCTTATGAATAATAATCAAAATGTTTATTATTATGGCCATGAAGAGAATGATATAAGAGGTACAGAGACGATTAATATTATTCCTAAGGATTTCTATTATAATAATTTCAGTAAAGAAAATTTAAAGTATAGCTCGCATGCGAGGGACAATAATAATCCTGTTATTGATAAATTTGACTCTGAAGTTCATTTAAGAGTCAATGAAAGGTTGACTACTGATGATATTGTTCTTGCTTTTTATGGGTTTGAACATTATGAGATTTGTAAAAAAATTAATTGTATTAATGTAGAACCAAGTATAGGTTATGAGCATACATTTTCTGCAAACAAAATATATGCCTCTAATAGTCATCTAAGTATATCAGTTGGGAGTCCTTCGAATTCAAAATCACCAACCGATGTTGTAATACCTCATATGTTTAGAAAGGAAGATTTTGTGTATGAGTCTGAAAAGGATAATTATATTTTATTTCTCGGTAGAATTTGCATAGATAAAGGTTGTCATATAATAGATAAATTATGTTCAGACTTAGGCTTTAAACTTAAGGTTGCAGGACCTGAGTGTGGTTATAAATTTAAATGTAATTATGAGTATGTAGGTAATGTAGGTATTGAAGAAAGATGTAATTTATTATCCAAAGCTAAAGCTCTAATTGCACCTACTCAATATTTTGAGCCATTTGGACAAATAGTAATTGAAGCTCTTTTAAGTGGAACTCCAGTGATTACTACAGACTGGGGAGCGTTTCCTGAAACTAATATACATGGAGTAACTGGGTTTAGGTGTAATACATATGAAGATTTTGTTAATGCTATAGAGAGTATAGATATTATAAAACCATCCCAATGTAGATTAGAGGGTGAAAAATATCTTATTGAAAATTTGCAGGATCGATATCTTAATTATATGGAATATATATTAAAGTATTATGCAAATAAATACAAATAATAATAACGTTATTATTTTTGTAAGCTCAGCGATCTGTTTTGATCGATACTCGAAGTTTATATATGGTAAAGCTGAAGTAAACAGAACCAAAATCGATTACACTCGAAGGTTTCTACAAACGAAAAATACTATTAAAAACTTAAGATTTTTTTTTCCTACTGCAGATATTATAATATTAGATTGTGGAACTCCAAAAAAAGAAATAAAAAACTACTTTAATAATATAAAACAAACTGAGATTATTTTCTTAAAAGATATAGATGAAGCTTCATATATTAAAAATTATCAATCAAAACAAAAAGGATTTTGTGAAGCTAATCTCACGCTGGCATTTTTAGATTTCTTTAAAGATAGAATTAAAGCTGCAGATTATTTGCTCAAAATAAGCGGAAGGTATTTTATTAATAGTATAAGAGAAAATATAACTTTCAGTAACAATAACACCATTTTTACAAAAATGACATATAAATGGCCATTTGACGATTTCTCTCATCTCGATATTTACCCTAGGCAATTTAATATAAATAATAAACTTCATTACACTCTGACTAGTTTTTATGGAGTAAGTACAGATATTTTACCCCTATTTAGAACTAATATGCGTGATATTAGAAAGTTTTACGAAAATAATAATTATAATGTTGATTTTGAAGTATTGTTTCATTATAATATGATACATGAGCAAAAAAATAAAGTTAATCATAAAGTATTGGATATCTGGATAGAGGGTATAACAGCTGTTGATGGAGAATATATCCTTTATTAGAAATTATTAATATAATGGCTAGTCAAGAATCTTTAGATAAAAAATATTTACAACTTACATCATCGTGGGCGGAAATGAGTCAAGCCGTCAGAAGAAAGGTTGGGTGTATAATAGTTAAAGGCACTCAAATTATCTCTGACGGTTATAACGGCATGCCTTCTGGTTTTGATAATAACTGTGAAAATGAGTTTCATACAGTCGATGAGAAAGATTGGTACTGTGATCAATCATGGATAGAAGATAAGCCCAATAAGCGATTCTATAAACTAGTAACTAAGCCAGAGGTACTTCATGCAGAGAGTAATGCTCTTATGAAGCTTGCAAGGTCAACTAATAGCTGTGAAGGAGCTACAATGTATCTCACATGCGCTCCGTGCTTCAATTGCGCGAAACTTATAATTCAATCTGGTATAATAAGAGTAGTTTATCAGGAGAGTTATACATGCTTAAATGGTGTTGTATTATTACAGAAAGCTAATATAATTGTAGAACAAATGCACCCGTAGCTCAGTTGGATAGAGCAACTGCCTTCTAAGCAGTGGGTCGCAGGTTCGATCCCTGCCGGGTGTACCAATATTATGGCAAAATATAAAATGAAATCATGTCCGTTCTGTTTTAGTACAGATGTAGGACCGTGGCGGATGTTAGGTTCTAATAGGTTTTATCATGTTAAGTGTTCAGCATGTGGCGCGTTAGGACCAATGTTCGAAGAGTTTGATAGTAGTAAAAAAGGTATGGAAGGATCAGTGAGACTATGGAACAAGAGAAATATGATATTCAATCAAGATTAAGAACTACAGGTACATATTTAATTATGTATGGGGTCAATATGGTTAAAGATGATGAGAATGTTGAGAGTATTGTCAATCAGGCTCTAGAGTTATGTAATAAACTAACAAAAGAGCTAGAACAAAAAAAGATAGATCATTATAAAGAACTCGAACAAAAAAAGCTGAAATATTATAAATAATTAAATGATATTCGAGAAGCTTGTTAATCATTATTTTAACGTAATAAATGAGTTTGTTCATATTAATGAGCAACCAAACACGGAGACTATTGCGATGATACCGGGCTCATTTAAGCCGCCGCATAAGGGCCATTACGCTATGATTGAACACTTCTCGAATATCTCTGATAGAGCAATCGTTATTATTAGTGACCCACAGTCAGAAAAATCTATTAGACGTACACCTGCAGGTAAAAAAATTACATCTAACGAAGCGAGAGAAATACTAGAGATATATACAGAAGGATTATCTAATGTAGAGTTAGTCACTACATCTCAACCTGTTAAGTGGGTATATGATTTTATGGCTGAAGATACAACACCTGGTCAAAAGATTTTATTAGGGGTATCAGGTAAAGGAGACGATGCAAATAGATATCTAGGAGCTAAGAAGTATGCTCCTGAAGGTGTTGAAATTGAAGCATCTGTCTTTACTGATAGCGATCTCAATGTCAGCGCTAGTACTATCAGACAAGTATTAGATTCTCCTACCTTAGGGGAAATTGATCAGTTCTTACCAACTCATCTAACTAAGGAAGATAAAGATAAAGTGCTTCAAATCTTATCTCAGTTAGAAGAAGATTATTCTTCGTCTTCTTCTTGGGTATTACCTGACTGAGCATCTGTTTCTGTACTAAAAGCTGCACCAGTGTATCTTGTATCAAGATAATTATATCCTAACTCCATGTCTATATTTATTAATCTTTGACTAATCTTTGACGAAAAGCCATGGAATAGCCATAATTGATTAATATATATTTGCATATATGAAAAATATTATAGCTCTGCTATTATTATTAACAATATCGGTGCACGGTCAGAAATTCGTGCTTGAGCAAGATCAAAGAATAAAAGAAGATAAATTTTATTACGAGCATACAGATCTTACTTACTTAACTAAAACCTATGATATATCTAAGAGTTGGGATATAACTCCTTTCACAGGGTATAGATTAATCTATGAGAATAAAAAAGGTGAGTTTAGAACCTATAGTAGGTTTCATATAGGAGCTCATGTTAAAGTGAAAGGAGACTGGGGTAAGGTAGTTTTGCGCAATAGGTATGAATTCACTCCAGGTCATGAGTTAGGTAACCTATACACAAAGAATGATAATAGGTTTAGACATCGAATAAAATATTACTTACCGGTTTCCATTTCAAAATATAAAATAACCCCAAACATATCAGACGAGTTCTTTTTTGATTTAGATCACTTTGATTATACTCGTAATCGCTTTGCACTAGGCATAGGAGCTGAAATAGGTCCAATCAAGCCAGAGCTATATTACTTTGCAGAGTTTAAGAAGAGCTCTGATTGGAAGAGAGTGGATGTGTTTGGATTATTATTTAAATATCAATTTTAATTATGGAATTAGTAACAATATGGATGGCGATAGGCTTTTTTCTAGCAGCTTATTCGGTTATAGCAAACGATTCAGTGCAAACCCTCGGTACTTGGATAGCATCTAATAACGAGAAGTTCAAATGGACTACAATGTGGGCTGGAGCCTCTATTGTTCTTCTATTCACTCTGTGGTATGGTTGGACAGTAAATGGAGGTGATATTTCATATGGTAGATTAACTAAGATACCTTTTGTAGATATACAATGGTATCATGCATTAGCGCCAGCAATTCTAGTATTACTTACTCGTATAGGAGTACCTGTTAGTACTTCATTTTTAGTATTATCAGCGTTCGCTTCTACGTTCGTACTTGAAAAGATGCTCTTAAAATCTATAGCAGGTTATGCAGTAGCAGCAGTAGCAGCTTATTCTATATGGTTTGTTCTCTCTAAGTTTCTTAATGAGAGTAAGGATGTTAATATTAGACATGAGACGTTTTGGAGAGTAGCTCAATGGACTACTACAGGCTTCTTATGGTTTACTTGGTTATCTCATGATATGGCAAACATTGCTGTATTCCTACCTAGACAGGTACCAGCAGACTTAATGGTTATTATCTCTATAGTTTTTGTAGCTGGATTAGCGTTCATGTTCAAAGAAAAAGGAGGTAAGATTCAAGAGATTGTTCTTAATAAGAGTAGTACCAAGTTTATTAGGTCTGCTTGTATTATTGACTTTGTGTACTGGGTTATCTTATTTATCTTTAAAGAGGTTAATAATATTCCAATGAGCACTACTTGGGTATTTGTTGGTTTGTTAACTGGTCGAGAGTTAGCAATAGCAGCAGTTTCTAATAAACGAAAAGCAAAGCAAGTCTTTCCTCTCGTTGCGAAAGATTTTGGTAGAATGATGATAGGATTATGTGCATCTGTGATTGTAGTAATCATTGTCCACAATTTAAAATAGTTGAATAATTGTCCGGATTGTTTATAATCTTAGGATGAATAAGCAGTCTGATGATAATACTCAATTCTCTACAGGGGCTCAGCGTGATGACCGTAAAGGTAAATTACGTATGAGCCTCGTTCCTCATAAAGGTTTAGATAGAATTATGAAGAGATATCTAGACGGTGCTGAAACCTATGGAGAAAACAATTGGCTCAAGGGTATGCCTCATTCAGCTCTGTATGATAGTGCTCATAGACATCTAATGCAATGGTGGTCTAAGGATTCATCTGAAGATCATCTAGCAGCTGCTGCATGGAACATTATTTGCTTAATGCAACTAGAAAATAATTCGGATTTAGACGATAGAGAAACTTTCCCGAACTAACAGTTGATAAGTCCTAACACTTAGTATAATATATATGTATGAACGCTACACGAATACAACCTATTAATGTTATCGGGAACAGAGAATCTAACAATGAGGATGATATTACATCCATTGAAGATCTGTTCTCAAACCATCCGGATCTTGATTTTAAAGTCGAAGCTACAGATCTAGCTGAAGCAACAAACGATTCTAGCTTTGCTGGTTATAGAGCAATCCGCCGTACAGATAATAATGATGTTATGAGTATTGTTAAAGAACGATACACTCCAATTCAAAACTCAGATATTATCGAACCTCTGGCTGAGATTGTTCAACAAAACAATGCAAAATTTATCGCAGGTGGTGTTGTCTCCGGAGGTCGTAAAGCATGGGTTCAAGCTGAACTAAGAGAGCCTATGATTATCAAAACTAAGGCTGGTGAAGATGAGATTCGAAATTATATTATTGGTTTGATTCATCATGACGGTATGGGATCAAATGCTATTCTACCATTCACTAGTAGGGTTTCTTGTTCTAATCAATTCGCGGCTGTCAGAAGCGCGTCTGCTGGGTTTAGTATTAGACATTCAGCCTCTTGGGAAGAGAGAGTATTAGAAGCTAGATTGAAATTTGATGAAGCAATGAACATTAATAAGGATTTCAATCAAGCAGCTAACAAGATCGCTCTTATCAATATGGGTGATGATGAGTTCAAATCTTTTGCTCTTAAGATCTTACCTGACTTGAAACCTAACAAGTATGCTCCTGAAGGTAGATCCTTCGAGAACAAAAGAGAAACCTTACATACGTTATTCAAGAACGGACAAGGTAATATTGGTCAGACTCGTTGGGATGCTTTCAATGCTGTAACTGAATACTTCGATCATTACGAAGGAGCAACTAGAATTCATAATGCTGTAGAAAGAGGAGACAGTGTTCGTAAGTCTATGGAACGCCGTTTTATGAATAGCTTGTCTGGTGGTCAGACTAATAACATAAAGCACAAAGCTCTTAACTTGTTAGTTAATTGATTTGACTTTTAGTAGTAGTAGGTTATAATTATTGCGTATGAGATATACAATAATAACCCTGCTACTACTATTTTCTAGTTTTGTAGCATTTGGACAAGAAACGGTACTATCTGAATATCAGGTAGAGTATAATCATCTAGTTACTGAACAAGGAGAGCATGCATATGCTTTTGACTTCTTTACGACTAGCATGTTATGGACGTGTATAGCAGCTGCCTTAGTGTTCTTAATGCACTTAGGTTTCTCTACTCTAGAAGCTGGCTTGTGTAGGTCTAAGAATACAGTAAACATTCTATTTAAGAATGTATTTATTATCTGTATTGGTATTCTTACATATGCTATTCTAGGATTCAATACTCACTACCCTGGGGACTTTAATGGGTGGTTTAGTTTAGGAGGACCTATAGGTGATTTGAATGCTGGAGAAGGATCGACATTCGGGTACGGTGGATTGAGTTTAGCGATGTCTGGATTTGGAGACTTTATTTTCCAAGCTATGTTTGCTGCCACCGCAGCCACAATTGTTTCAGGAGCAGTAGCTGAGCGCATCAAGTTGATAGGTTTTATGATCTACGCTACAATCTTAGTAGGGTTAGTTTACCCTGTAGCTGGCTCATGGCACTGGGGAGGTGGTTGGTTATCTACATTAGATACTGCCTTCTATGACTTTGCTGGTTCTTCAGCAGTACATGCATTTGGAGGCTTTGCAGCATTAGCAGCTGTTATTGTTTTAGGACCTCGAGTTGGTAAGTACGTAAATGGTACTATCAAGCCTATTGTTGGTCATAATCTACCATTAGCCTCTATCGGAGTCTTTTTATTATTCTTTGGATGGTTTGGGTTTAATGGTGGTTCAGTTCTATCTGCAAATCCTGGTCCATTAGGATTAGTATTCACAACTACTACATTAGCGGCATGCGCTGGTGGTTTATCTTCTATTATTACTAGTTGGTTTATCATTAGGAAACCAGATTTAACAATGGCACTGAATGGTATTCTAGCTGGGTTAGTAGGTATTACTGCTGGAGCTGATTCAGTAAGTGTGTGGAGCTCCGTCTGCATCGGATTGATTGCAGGAGCGATTGTAGTTGTATCGATTATTATCTTAGATCGGATTAAGATTGATGACCCTGTAGGAGCAATCTCCGTGCATGGCGTATGTGGTGTATGGGGTACATTAGCGGTAGGGTTGTTTGGAACTGCTAGTTTAGTTAGTCAGATTATAGGTACGTTTGCTTTTGGAGCAGTAGCATTTATCTCTTCATTTATAATTGCATATAGTCTTAAGCTTTTAGGACTCTGGCGAGTCGATGAAGCATCAGAGAGAACGGGGTTGGATTTATCTGAGCATAGTCAAGAAGCATACCCAGAATTCAAATAATATGAAAAAAATAGAAGCAATTATAAAACCATATAAGGTTGACGAAGTTAAGGAAGCTCTTCACGAGGTTGGTGTCACTGGTTTGTCGGTTTCAGAAATTAAAGGTTTCGGGAATCAAAAAGGTCATACTGAAATCTATAGAGGAAGTGAATATAAGGTAGATTTCTTACCTAAATGTAAGCTCGAATTAGTTGTTATTGATGAAAGGATTGATGAAATTACTAATGTTATTATTGAAGCTGCGAAAACTGGTAAGGTAGGAGATGGTAAGATATTTATTTCAGACGTTCAGAAAGCGATTAGAATTCGAACTGGTGAAGTAGATGAGTCAGCTCTTTAAAATTGAATAAATACATCCTCCTCTTAAATACTAGAGGAGGATATTTATGACAAGCGCAAGAAACGGAAAAATACAAATAGTAGAAAATAGAGATAAAAAGTTCGGCGCAGCTGAGGAGTATTATGCTGTGTGGGTTGAAAATACTAAAGGAAAAGAATACCCTTTACTGTTTACTGAACGAGAGCTAAAAGTAGCAATCGATAGAGCAGAAAAGAACCCGGAAGATATTCCTGTTAAAGGTTTCTTTACCGATTTGTTTGATTGATATGTACACTTATCATGCTGAGGTTCTTAGAGTTGTAGATGGAGATACTGTAGATGTTCTTATTGACGTGGGGTTCTCAACGTTTAGAAAAGAACGGGTACGTCTATATGGTATTAACACTCCAGAGACTCGAACAAGAGACTTAGAAGAGAAAGCTAGAGGTCTAGCCGCTAAAGATTATCTGCAAAAAAGAATTGACGATTATAAAGGAAGTATTATAATTAGAACTGAATTAGATAATAAAGGTAAATTTGGTAGAATATTAGGAGAACTTTTCTCTCCAGATAGTAAAGTTAACTTAAACAAAGAACTATTACAAGAAGGTTTCGCGGAAGAATACTTCGGTGGCTCTAGAAAGAAATAGTTGCAATAAACTAGATTTACTATATAAATAATGGTGTATGTCTAATTATTTTAATACACTAACAAGGCCAGCTTTTCGTAAAGCTGGGTTACCAACAGATATCTTTTCATCTTTATTTGATGATCAATTTCTAACTCAAATTGGATCAAAGTTTACAGATGATAATATCAGATTTAATGAAAGTGAAAAACAGTTTCGTGCAGAGATTGATCTACCAGGAGTAAGGAAAGAGAACCTAGAAGTAACTTCTGAAGATGATCAGTTTTATATTTCTGCGTCGCGTAGCGTGACAAAGAACGGTGGATCAAAGGACGAGACTTATACTCGATCCTTTAAGGTTAATCCTACACTGTATGATTTGGACACCTTAGGTTGTACCTTGCAAGATGGAATGCTCGTCATTACTCTGTCTCGTAAAGTAAAACCTAAAAAAGAAATAAAGGTTGTCCAAGTACAGTAACCACCTAAAAAAAAGTTCGAACTACATTGAGTAGTTGCTTTCTCCGTAAATGCTGAGGTGTTTACGGAGTTTTTTTGTCTTCAGAGACTAAATATTATTGCATAGTTTGCAGAAGGTATCTAATATATGAGCTTTATAACAGAAATAAACAATATTTATTCAGACGAAATAGTGAACGAAGATTGGAAAAGTAAGTTAGCTACAGGTTTAGCTATTGGAGCTACTGCACTCGGTGGTGTAGGTAAACAAACTGCGCAAGCAGCTCCTAAACCATCAGTATCCCAATCAAGTTATAACTTCTGGTCTAATACACCTGAGATGATTGAGCGTCATGAAGGGAGACATAATAAAGTCTATAAGGATTCTTTAGGCATACCTACTATAGGTATTGGATACAATCTAAAGAACAGAACTGCAAAGAATGATCTAGCTCAAGTAGGTGCTAATCTTAACGACGTTCTCCGTGGTAAAGAACTAACCAGTAAACAAGTTAATGACCTATTTAAAATGTCATTAGATCAGTCTCTCAAAGATGCTAAGACATATTACCCAAGCTTTAATGAACTACCTGAAACCGCAAAAGGTATATTAGTTGATATGTCGTTCAACCTAGGTTTAAACCGACTCAGTAAATTTAAAGATTTGAAGAGAGCTTTAGATGCTAGGAATTATGATAAGGCCGCAGACGCTATGGTTGATAGTAAGTGGTATAGGCAGGTAAAGACTAGAGGGGTAAGACTTGTCAATATGATGAGAGGCTTATCTAGATAATTCTATTGCAATAATAAAATAATTTCCTACCATATATCTTATGGGATTACTATCCTCCTCTATTACTAAGTTAAATAGTCGCAAAATTGATTTCGCTATTAAACACACCGGCCTGACATATTTTCAAACGCATGATCTTTGTTACTTCATAAATATTCATGGTGAGAGGGTCGGTAGTATTTTTCCTTTGTCTTTTATTGATATATTTGGAATTAAGGAATGGATCCATCTAGCAGAAGAAACAATTGATAAGACTAAAAATGACTTTAAAAAGAATAAACAAAGCAATACTGAAGTATGAGCTAGAAATAATTAAAGGTGCTGGTTATCATTATTTCTTAGATCTTAAAACGAGAGACCAAATAGGGTCTTCTGTATATGTTATGTATCTTAAAGACTTATCTATCAAGGAATGGACAGAAGAAGCTAAGGATGCTAGGAGAGAATTTAATGAGATGTACAATGAATATGTATTAGAATCAGAAGAAAACTACATTTAATATCTCACCTATTAATATAAATATTTTATGACTCAAGAGCTTTTACTCGCTGGCGTTTTTGTGCACACTTTAAAACACCTGTAGCTCTTGAGTCATTCTTTTTATTGCACATTGTTTTAGATACCATATAATAATAGAGAACTTAAACATTAACTTAAAGAGAAAGATACAGTTATTCAAACCTTTTTACCTTATACTAACTTCAGTAAATCTGCTAACTCGTTGGATATGAAGCGATTGGGAAAGCAGAGAGTGGAAGTCCTCCAGCTTCTTAACAGCATTAAAGCTGACAAAGAAGGAAAAGATTATAGAGGCTGGAAAAATCATCCCGCTCGTGATATGTGGTACATGCCCGGAAAGCATGACTATTCTAATGCATTAGTTGATTACGGTATAGCTGTATGTGAAGCATGGAAGGAACGAGGTTATAAAGACACTTGCCTAGAAAAGATCAGCGCTCATTATGAATCTAAATCTCCAGATAAATTACCTAATTGGTTAGGTAGAGAAGATATTCATGAATCTCATCGCTCTATGCTTATCAAGAAAAAGCCTGATTACTATAAAGAAAAGTTTGAAAACACAAAAGAAGGTCTAGAGTATATTTGGCCAACTAGAGATGAACAATCAGCTTAAAAGTAAGTTAGACTTAGCGCGAGATATAATTCAAGTGAAGCAAGAAGAACAATATAGGATTTTTGATAAAGTTATAAGCGATCTTAATATATCTGATGATCCTGATATAAACGTTCTCGTAGATTATTGCTTTAATAATACTGAATGGAATGATGATCTTGATAAAATTACAAAATGACTGAACTAGAACTTAAAGAATACGTTGAAGACATTTCTGAAAATAATACTTGTCATAGACCTGATATTAGTGCTCATGGGCCCTGTGATAAATGTCCCTTCACCAAGTATTGCTTATGTCGTCTTAATACTTATTTTAATCCTCGTCGTAGAAAGAAGAGAAAATGATTGAAGAGAAATTAGAACCTGTTTTCGAAAAATGTGTTTGCTGTGACTCTATAACAAAAGAGCGGGTAACAAAGAATATATACGAGAGACTTTATTACGTAGAAGGGTCTGGTCAATTATGCCCGGAGTGTTGGATCGAGGTGTATCCAGATTAAATAATTACATGAAGTCTACGAAGTTTAAAAACTTTGATAAAGCAGAATATGAAATCAAACTTCGTAAACCCAGGAAAGAATTAGTCGCGGAAGGTATTTGTGATTATCCAGAGCACGATAGGCTTAATAGGATATTAGTTAATCCTCATCAAGATGATAAGAAAGTATTAGAGACAGTTATACATGAGTTAATTCATGCTTATATATGGGACTTATCAGAAACTAAAGTAACCAGACTAGCTAGATCTATAGTACGAATTTTATCTAGTCTAGATATAGAGATTAAGTTCAAGGAACGCTAAGCTTTTGTTTAACCTCTGACTCTATAGATTTAACCTTTAAGCTATCAACTGTTAAGCTTAATTTATCGAGGTCCTTCTCAATATATTTTAATCTTAAATTCTGTTCTGCATCGTCTGGTAAAGCACCTAATTGACCTAAAGGCCATTTGATCCGAAACTCTGAATTCATTCCTACTTGGTCATTCATTCTTATAACATCCATCTTCAGTTCAGTTAGGTGGGTTGTTATAGTAAAATAAGCCCATGCCGCGGTTATACAAATACCTATAATCTGTACTAACCATTTGATATTGATATCAAACTTAGTGTTGTTATCGAGTTGCATATTAATATTTATCCTAACACACCGGATACTTTAAAGAAATGCTTGAGTTATAGCGGCTAGACCTCATAATATTAAGTATGGATAAGATAGATCAACTACTAAAACATGTAACCGATAACTGCGATAGTATTCTAGCCGGTGTTAATAAATCTGAATTAGAACCTTCAGTTATTCATGAAGAAGACTTTGAAGATGCTCTGCTTGAGATGCTTGAAGAAGGTACTATTGAGCTAGTCGATATCAATGGAGAAACTCATTACAAATTAACTGAAAAAGGTATGAAAGAATTTGAGGATAAATCTTAAATATTCATAAGTGCAACAACTAAGGGATCTAGTAAAGGCGAATGCTAAATTATACAGGGATGCCTTATCCTTTCCTTACTTGAATCACAAAAAACAAAAATATAAAGAACGTGGTCATTATAATGATACTCAATCTAAATCTCTAAGCTCAGATAAAATGATATTATGAAAAAAATGATAACAATACCCTTAACGTTAATTAAACCTTATCTCACAGAAGGTCAGTTAGATGTTATATTAAGTCACGATAAGAAACAAATAACCGGTACTATATTATCATCCCTTACAGATAATGATCATTACTTTATCTCCCGTAAAAAACTATATCATAATACAAGCGGTGATGAGAAAATTCTAGTAAATTATTCTGGAATCATAACTGTCAAGCCAACTCCTATATCTTTTGTAGGACGTATCCATGACATAGAAATTAAACTACATTTAAATAGTGGTAAAGTAGAAAATGGAGAAGTGAATAGCGTCATACTTCCATCTGGTGGTAATGTATCTATAAAGAGTGGCATGATGTCACTCAGTGGAATCGCGACAAATGATACTGTAACCCGTGGTAATTATGACGGACCGTTTCTTAAGCTGTTGAAAAAGCTATTGTCTGTTCTTAAATCCTTTTTTAAGAAAAATGACTTATAAGGAATTATTAAAAAAGATGATGCTACGGGGCATGCTTTGCCCAACTGTAGAAGATGAACGTGGATTATTTTGGGTTGGTTTTAATGAGCTTGATCTATTAGATAAAGAAGTTGATCTAGAATATATCCTCTCTACTGAAGACCCTAAAGAGAAAAAGGAATTCTTTGTAGATAAACAAGGAAGGAAGCAGCCAGTTCCATCTAATCCATTAAAATTTACCAATAATGAAAGGGCTTAAATCTGGTAAAGTTAGAGATATTTACGAGACTGATGACCCTAATGAATTATTAATTCAAGTTTCTGATAGAGTATCTGCGTTTGATTTTGTTTTAAATCAAACGATACCTAATAAAGGTGAATTATTAAATCTAATGTCATATCGATGGTTTGATATGATGGAGGGTATTGTAGGTAATCATATCATAAAGAAAGGGCAGGACTTTACAATAGTTAAGAAAGCTAAAACCCTACCTGTTGAATGTATTGTTAGAGGGTATCTTACAGGATCTGGTTGGTTAGAATATAAAGAGAAGCAATCAGTATGTAGGGTACCGTTACCAGCTGGTTTAAAGGAGTCAAGTAAACTCCCAGAACCTATATTCACTCCATCAACAAAATCAGATGAACACGATGAGAATATTTCTTTTGAAAGGATGGAACAGATAATTGGTTCAGTAATAGCTGAGAAAATTAAGAAGTATAGCTTAAAGATATACAATAAAGCATTTGATTATGCTTATAATAGAGGTATTATTATTGCTGACACTAAATTTGAATTTGGTATTTATAATGATGAGATTATTATAATAGACGAACTACTAACGCCAGATTCATCTAGGTTTTGGGACAAAGAGCTTTATAAAGAAGGTCAAAGTCAACCGAGTTACGATAAACAAATAATAAGAAACTATCTATTAAAAATTGAATGGGACAAGACTTACCCTATTCCTGATCTACCTCAGGATATTTTGAATAAAACGAGTATGAAGTATGCGGAAGTTTTTAGAAAATTATTTAAATGAAGAAAGTTAAATTTAATGTAGAACTCACCACGCCTAATAATATATTAAGATTTAAGCTTAAGAGGCGCAGTATGAGCTATCCAGATATCATTGGAGGGGATTTTTATGATGAACTATCTAATGAAGAAAAAGAGCTATTTGAGTTAATTGATTTCGTTGATCTATTAAAAAATGCTAAATCTAAAAAGATAACCGTAATAGATATAACATAAGACTAGTTGCATTGTTTAGGGCTAGTGGTTATAATATATGAAGTAAGTGAGAGATAAAACAAACAACAAAAGAATTTCATCCTAATCATATCTTATCTCTTATCTATCTAGCTAGAGCGGTACTTGTTGCCGCTCTAGTTTCTTTAAATTTTCAAGCAATATGAAGAGTATCTTAATAGCTATATTATTGATATCTTGTATCGGATGTCAGAAACCATATAATAAATCAAATAGTTCTTACTATCATTCTATACCAACACTCTGGCAAGTTCAGACCAGTGAAATAATTATAGATAATAATCTCGCTAAGAGAGAAAAAGAATACGAAAAATGGAGAAGAGAACAGAACGTATCGGGTACCTCAAAGAGAAAGATCGCAAATGGGTCTTAACAATTAAGGACGGAGAGAATACATTTACTAGTGAATTTTCTGCTAACTATTTTGCAATGAGAAATAAGATAAAGGTTATTAAAAATGAAAGTTGAACAAGGTAAGAACTTATTTAATGACTATCAAATGGGAACTCCCGTAGATGATAGAACACCACAGGCAATATTTATAGGTAGAGATCACCCTGACTTTTGTTACGGTCAAACAGGTCTTTTATTAATCGATGGAAATGATGAATATGTATTCATTGAAGATGATGTTGATGATGATATGAGTTGGATTCTTGATAGTAAGAAATATGTTGTCAATCGTAAAGATGTCCGACGAAGCGAAGACCTTCATTATGCATATGTAGATTTTGATCCAGAAACAGTATCAAGTAAATGCTAAAAAATATTCCTTATATCATTCTTAGTTGGGAAATTGTGTTAGTTATCTATTACACATTTTTATTCCTATTAAGTAAACTCTTTTAATAAATAATTATATCATGGCTAACTTTAACGATCTTATTAAACATTACAGAAACGAAGTAACTAATCAGGACCCTGATGATTACGAAGAAAGCGCAACACATGCTGCAGAATTAATTGAAGGTATGGCATCTAGATATGCTGAACAAGTAGATGCAGACATGACTATGTCTGTTATCCTGCAGGCAGTCGCTCATTATCTTGATGAACAAGATGATAAATTTGAAAAACGCAAAGCTCGTAACGCTAGTATTGCACAAGATGCACAGTCAGCTCAAGGTAATAACGAAGGAGTAGAAGAAGAGGCAGTTGAGCCATGGTCAACAGAGAAAGCATACATTAGTGATGTTGAGAACTACACTGGAAAAGATGATATTGCCTCTGCTGATAAGACATATGTATTCAAAAAGGATACTGGTGAAGCTGTTGTAGGTGGTAAGTCTGTAGATGTTTACAAATGGTTGATAAAGAACTTTGATTCTGAGGAAGCTTTCTACAAGTCCCATGAGCTTAATAATTACGCAGGAGCCGGCCCTGATTTTGTTCCTGATCGCGCAAAAGCGAAATCTGAGAAGAAAATCTCATCTTTATCTGAAGGATACAAACAAGAAATCGTAGATGGCCTCAAAAGGATTCTACGTTAAGTAATAAATATTTCAACAAAATAAAGAAAGACCGGTTTGTCATGAACTGGTCTTTTTTTATGGACTTATTCCGGGTACCTCTTATAATAGTATGGGGATGATATAAATACTTTGATAATATGAACTTTAAAGACTTTTATAATCTCAACGAAGCATTCGATAAACCTTATGAATTTGATATCGATAGCAGTAAGCGAGCTTTAACCGTTTATAACTTTAACGTTGATGATGTGGATGATCCATATAGTATAAAAGCTGTATTCAACACAGAAGATACATTAGATGAATTCATACAACAAAAGAGAGATAGTGATGGTCGCTCATTACAAGACCAACAGCAAGCTGTTCAATCTGCAGACCAAGACATAGCATCTAAGTATCCAAACGCCTCAAAACTAGCTAGTGTAAATGTTGCTGAATATGTATTCTCTGATAAGGGTACTGGGAATGTAAGCAAAACCGGTAAAGGAGGACATAGTGCTACTCGTGTCTTTGGTACAATTATACATATTCTTAAACACTATATCAGCGCTGAAGACCCTAAAGTCATACTCTTCACTGGTGCTAAATCTGAGAATAGAGGCCCTATCTATTCTAAATTAACATTTAGATTATTAAAATCCACTCCTATGTCTGGCTATAGTTATTACGTAGATGATAGTGATCGTAGTAATATTAGGTTCTGGATCTATAAGAAAGAAGATGTACCATATCTAGGAGATAAAGAATTCCATCAACTCTTAATTAATCAATGGCAACAGCAAAACCCCGGACTGGATAATGTATACGAAAACGATATGAGCTGATCTTTTTCGTTCAAAATGGAACGCAAGAAACAGCAAATGGGACAATGACAAAGAATCTTATGAAACAGCCAATTTTTCTCTTAACCCTCTGCTTGGTAGTCGGACTCCAGAACCAGCAGGCAAATGCACAGAATGATGCATCCACTCCTGAGGTGCAGGCCGCAAGCACCGAGTCATCGGAGCAAGTCCAAGAAGAGGGGCTTCGCATGAATTTTCGAAATGTACCACTTGAAATGGTGCTTGATTACATGAGTGAAGCCGCTGGGTTTTCCATCATTGCTGAGACGGATATTTCCGGTGAAGTCAGCGTCTGGAATAACCGTCCGCTCAACAAGGAACAGGCCGTTTCCCTGTTGGACTCCATTTTGAACGAAAAAGGTTACGCGGCCATTCGGGTTGGCAACACTTTGAAGATTGTCTCCAGCGGTAATGCCATCACAGAAAACATTCCGGTACGGACTGGCAACGATCCCGCAGCCATTCCTCAGAGCGATCGCATGGTGACGCAGATCATTCCAGTCAGATACACCGGTGCAAAAGATCTTATTGAAAATCTGGAGCCGCTGCTTCCTGAAAATGCCAGCATGACTGCCAACGAAAGCAGTAATGCTGTCGTTTTGACAGGCACGGAGAATAATATACGGCGCGCTGCTGAAATTATTCGAGCTTTAGACACCAGCATTTCCGGGATCTCACAATTAAAAGTGTTTTCATTGAAATATTCAGACGCCACTGAATTGGCCGATGTGGTCAAAAGTCTCTTCGAAACTCCTCAACGGTCTTCGAGCAGCCGCGCAGAAAGCTTTTTCTCCAGATTTCCGGCTGGGAGCCGAGGTGGTGGCGAGAGTAGTAGTAGCAGTGGAAGAAGCAGTGGAGGTGACAGCGAAGCACTTCAGTCTGCATCCCGAGTCATTGCTGTCGCCGATGAGCGCACCAATTCACTGGTCATCAGTGCGCCCGATGAATACATGGCGACCATCATACAGCTTGTGGAGGAAATCGATACCAATGTCGATGACGTCACAGAATTACAAGTTTTTGCTCTCAAATTTGCAGATGCCTACGAAATGTCTGAAATCTTGAAAGACTTGTTTGATGACAGCAATGAAGAGCAAACCAGTTCGAGAGGTGGCTTTCGGTTCGGTCGAGGTGGAGAAAGCAGTCAAGGTCGTTCCTCAAGCAGTAGCGATGAAAGTCCTCGCGTTCAGGCCATGACACGCGTGAGTGCCGTACCGGATGCAAGAACCAATTCTATCATTGTATCAGCCGCCTCCAATCTAATGAGTCAAATCGAGCGAATGATCCTCCAACTGGATTCTGATTCCTCCAAAAAGCAGAAAGTTTATGTCTACTCACTCGATAACGCGGATGTCGATAATGTTGCCACTATTTTACGGGGCATGTTCGAATCTCAGAGCTCCACACTGAATAACCGCAACAATTCAAACCGCAGTGGGCAGAGTAACAACAATCCCTTGAGTAATCGAAGTGTCAATCAGCAGAACTTTGGCTTGGGTGGTGCCGCGGGCATGACTAACCGCTGATAAATGAGCTGATCTTTATCATGGCCTTGTTCCGGGTACCTCTTATAATAATATCAATATATGAATAATCATTCTAAGCAAGTTATGGGAGCGGTTTATGAAGTCTTATTTGACTTTGCTATATCATTAGCATTAGCCGTAGCGTTCTATTTTATTTTATTAATAGGAGGAGCTTCACAACCATTAGGAGCAGCTATCGGTCTGAGTGCATGGGTGTTTTGTATCTTTTCTTTTGTACATTGTATGATGACTGATGGCGCTACAATTATGATCTGCATGCTGTTGTTAGGTTCTATAGGTATCGCGGTTGGTTTGTTATATTTAGTTCTTTCATTATTGTTGAGTTTAATCGTTTGATATGAGATATATTAGCTTTGAAGAAATTAGACTACTCAGTGATAAACTCTGTGAGCAAATCCGAAATAGAGATCTAGATAAGTTTGATTGTGTTATCGGTATAGCTAAAGGTGGTGTAATTCCAGCAACACTTGTAGCGTATAACCTTGAAGTAGAAACGTTTAAAACTATTCAGATCAAATCCTACACAGAAGATAATACTAGATCTAAGACTACATTCAGTTCGGGTACCCTCTCTTTGTTCGATGAGTTGAGTAAGTATAATAATATCTTACTAGTAGATGATCTAGCTGACTCTGGCAAGACCTTACAAGCATTCGAAGACATATATAAGTACCTACGAAATATTACAAATGTTCCTAAGATCACTACAGCTTGTCTCTATTGTAAGAAGAACTCAGAGTTCAGACCAGATCACTATTCAGAACTTGTAACATCGGATGATTGGTTGGTGTTTCCTTGGGAGATCCATACATTACCTTTAGATCATAAATAATAATTGATGAAACTATTCTTTGATCTATTATCTCCCTTAATATTCCTGGGTCTCTCCTTGTTTCTTACCTTAATACTACTCTTGGCTATGATTGTCTGTTAAAATAAAGGAGCCGAAAGATTCTTTTCTTGATGTTTCGTCCGGAAACTCCTATAATTGAGTTATCAATTAAGAGAGATATGAACTTAGATTTCAAACAAACCAACCTAGTGAAGGTATCAGATATAGAGGTACCTGAGAGATTTTATAACAGAATCATGACCGGAATCAAAACTGTAGATGAATTCCTACATGAAGGCTTCTTACCTGGCTCTACTATGACACTAACTGCTGGTGCTGGAACTGGTAAAACTACGTTCATGGTACAATTGTTAGAAGGTCTATCTAAGAATAATTATAACGTTGCTTACTGCTCAGGGGAAGAGAATATATATCAGTTAGCTATGAATTGTAAGAGACTCGGTTGTACTTCACTCAGGATAGCTAATAAAACAGATGTAGATGAAATTGCTAAATTAACTAAAGAATGTGATTATATCGTAGTGGATAGCTTCCAAGCCTTAACTACTAAGACTAAAATGAATAGTCTGGAAAAGGAAAAGTATGCTCTTACTACTCTGGTTAAAGCCGCTCAGAAGAATGAATGCTGCATTTGCTTTGTTATGCACTTAACTAAAGCAGGTAAATTAAAAGGCACTACACTCGTTCCTCATACTGTAGATGCTAATCTTAATATGCTGATCAATGGAGATGATGATACTGTAAGAGATATATTCTTTAGTAAAAATAGATTCGGTCCTGCTAATACTATGAACCTGGCGTTCGGTGGTAAAGGATTTGATATGTCTAGTAGAGTGGTTACTGATAAATCTAATAAGTATGTAAGCAGAAAGAATAAGAAAGAAGACGTTAAGACGTTTGTAGCTAAACAATTAGACGTACCTTCTATCAATGCTCTTAAAGCTAAGTTCAATATCAGCTCTACTTACGCTAGCACCGCTCTTAGAGAATTAGCTAAGAAAGGCATAGTTAGAAAGATCGGACGTGGTGATTCTGCTAAGTGGATCAAAGTTAATAATACTATAAACGAAAATTAGGAAATGAAAATCTGTCAAGTAATTTTTTCAACTAATAGATTAGAGTATCTCGTACCTACGTTAGAGAGTCAAACCAACTTAGACTTTACTGGTTATGAGGTTGATAGAATTTTTATAGATGATTACCCTAGAAATAGAAATGATTGTTATATAACAGATTTAGTTAAACAACATGGATATAATGAAATTATTTTGCACCAAGAAAATAAAGGGTTAAGTGTTACATGGACTGAATGCTGGGATCTAATAAAGACCAGAGATTATGATTATATTTGGCATCAAGAAGATGATGTAGTAATACTAGAAAAAATATTAATAAGAGACTTAGTTGAATTATTAGAATGTAATAATAAAATAAGCCAAATACAACTAGCTAGACAAGCATGGTATACCCAGGGTTTAAACCCCGATGTAGAACCAACCCTTAAGGAAGATGATTGTGTTTACAAAGATTTTAGATACGACACTAAAAGCCAAATATTTTCACCTATGGCTAGTTTAATACCTAAAAGAATAATTGATATTGATTATAACAAAAATCATGACTATAATTTAAACGAGGGATTAATTGGGCAAGCTTTATACAATGAATTTGGAATGACTTCCTGTAATGTTAGAAACAAAAAAGGTAAACCACTTATTAATCATATTGGAGAATACTTTGTAGGGAAAAGAGTTCTACCCGGTGAACCAGGATATGAGAACTTTAAAAAATACGATCCGAATAAAAAATATTGTTCTAGAAACGGTTATGAGTATTATAAAGAATAAAGCAACAGAACAAACTATTAATAAAAACCATATTATGACTAGACAAGATACTTATAATATGTCTAATGATACTCTCTGTGCTGAAGCTTATAAATTAGCTCATGAAGATTCTAATAACCCAAACCTCGCTCTTCTTGTAGATGAACTTATTGTGAGAGTCCGAGTATATATACCTAAATCTAATGAGGCCTCGACATGTTAGATGATAATAGATTTACCATACTTAGAGTCTCTGGTGAGATCATTCTTACTCTATTGATTGTATACGTTATTAAACTATTGATATTTTAAGAAAAAACATATTGTCTCATAGTAAAAGATATAGTTTTTTTATAGAAAAGATAAGTAAATTAGTCATCTTTAGTAACTATATACATATCAATAGATAAGAGCTAAACCATTGAGAACAAAGAGGATAAGTATACCTGAACTTTACTTTACATATAGGAATACTTAGAATAGA
>OJDU01000049.1_pt1 | contig 33705 bp, 49 predicted proteins | sample 1592771 | NCBI WGS metagenome assembly OJDU01 (sample SAMN05416864, study PRJEB24817) | seawater metagenome | isolation source: Sea water | place: Canada:Atlantic | collected 2013-11 | reverse complement strand
CGGAGGCGTCCGTAATGGGATTCGTAAGGGACATCTCTGAAGTGTTCAGTTTCTCTGCTCGGAAAGAGCGAAGGAAGCAGCACGATATCCGCATGAAAGCTCTTGACCGGGCTGCGATGGTGATGTCAGCCGCCTGGGAAGCTGCCGACAATGATCGATTCCGTGGTGAAAAGTGGCTCACGAGCGACCTCTCAACGAACAGTAATCTTGAAATTGAACTGATCACACTTTGGGATCGATCAGAAGACCTTGTCCGCAACGATTCATACGCATCATCTGCTGTCCACGGTCGGGTCGATAACGTTATTGGCTCTGGAATGTCGTTTCATTCTCGCGTCAAGCCGTGGGGTGATGTTGTCAGTGAAAACGATGCCCGAAAGATCAATGATCGCAGAGAACAAGTGTTCCAGTTGTGGGCAAGAAAAGACAAATTCCGGCAAAAACAAAGACTATTCGAACGCTCGAAGGCGATATTCGGTGAAGGTTTGGGCGTCTGGTCTGATATACCAATCACTGATGGTCGACCAATCCCGCTGACATGGCAGGTTGTAAATCCACGACGACTGGAGACACCACCAAGCATGGAAGGTGATCCACGGGTTCGATTGGGGATACAGTTCGTAAATGACGAACTACGGGAGATCGAGGGCTATTGGATTCGAGACACTGAAAAGAATGATTCGAAGCAGCAAGGAGAGACTTATAGATTCTTTCCATCCAATCGAGTACAGCATAGCTTTGAGTCAATTGTTCCTGGTCAAATTCGAGCGGTTCCGTGGCTGACTCCCGTGATGGGAAAAATCAAAGACATTAAAGACTACTCGGAAACAAAGCTGATCGCAGAACAGGCGGGCGCGTGTACGACGACATGGATCAAGACCGCTGACCCATACGGTCGGGCTGTTGGTGCATCAACTGGAACAGACAGTTCTGGAAGTCGAGTACAAGAGACATCACCAGGTGAAGTCCACTACATCGGCGAGGATGACGATGTTCAGTTCAACGATCCAAATCGACCGGGAAACACTTACGCACCATACATTGAACATCACTTAATGGGGTTGGCTGCTGGTATCAGGCACTCATACGCACTGCTGACTAAGGATTTCCGTAAGGCAAGTTTTGCAAATGGTCGTTTAGAGATGGCAGATGCTCGGAAAACATTCGAGTGCTGGCAGCGTGCTGACATTGATGATGCTTTTTACGAAGTTGCCGAAAGAGCGACTGAAGAAATGGTCATGCTTGGAAAGATTCCAGAGATTGAGCCAAGGATGTATCGGGCGTTTCCAGAGACATACAACGCACATCAGTTCAAGCCGCCACGCTGGAGAATGGCTGTGAATCCAAAGCAGGAGAATGAAGCTGATGTTGTCGATGTCGATAACCTGTTCTCCAGCCGCACAGACAAGTGTGATGAACGTGAATCAGAGTTCGATGAGGTTTTGACTGCGCGCGAACGTGAAGAAATCCAGATCGCTGAATCAGAAGCTCGCATCAACAAGCACCGTGAGTCGTTGGGGTTGTCTCCACTTGGCAATCTTGCTGGTGATAACAAAAAAAACCCAGCGAATCATGAATCCAACATAACACAGCAGCAACTGGAAGAGGTGGAAGTGTGAAAGGTGATGTTCCTGAAATTCGCATGGCAGTTTCTGACGATGGGGTTTCGGCAGATATCTACATCTACGATCTCATTGGCGAAAGCTCATTCTTTCTCGATCAGTTCTCAGCAAAAGATTTGAGAATGGCAATCGAAAGCGCAGGGAATGTTGCAGAGCTGAATGTTCATTATAACAGTTTCGGCGGTAATCCTCTTCAGGGGATCGCCATGTACAACGTACTGAAGAACTCAGGAAAGAAAATCAATTCCATCATTGATGGTATTGCCGCCTCAGCAGCCACAATGCCTGTAATGGCAGGCGATGTTATCGAGATGAAGACGGGTTCTCTGATGTTCATCCACATGCCATCAATGTTCTCTTCAGGGACTGTTGAGGACATGAAGAAATCTATCGAGCAACTTGAAGCGACAACTGAAGCTGCGATTGATGTCTACGAGTCCAAGAGTGGTAAATCAAGAGTTTCGATCTCAAAGATGATGAGAGACGAGACATGGTTATCAGCAATAGAGGCGAAAAACGAAGGTTTTGCCGATGTTGTTTCCAGTGATAAATCAATGGCGATGACCGCAACTCCCCAAATGCTCGACGACGTCAAGGGACGAATGAATATACCTGAATCAGTGATGTCACTGGTTGAAATGAAAACGAACACACCGACCCCAACTCCCCAAAAGAAGGAGCCAACAATGGCAGACTCTAAACCAGAGACAAAACCAGAATCAATCACAATGTCAGTGAGCGATTACGAGAAACTTCGCGGCAACCAAAAGCCTGAAGTTGATGAAGTTCAGATGGCAACCGATGACGCGGTAAAAGCAGAACGTCAACGGGTAGCGAACATTCATGCAGTCTGCATGAAAGCTGGCATTGACGCAGAATCTGAAAAGAAATTCATCGATGAAGGAACTGGACTTAATGTGGTCCAGATGGCTGCAATTGACAAGATGTCGGCGACCAACAAGCCGCCAACGGATAGCGATTCACCCGCCTCAACTGATAGAGATGCTCCTTACAAGAAGGAATATCAAGAAGCCATCAGTAGTGGTGTCAGAATGCAATCCTCAGAAGAGGAATATGTTCAGTCTCGCCGAATCTCAGAGGGAAAAGAATCACTCTCTGACGTGATTTAGAACCACTCTAGAAACATAAACAATCCATCAAATTTGAAGTAACAAAAGGAGATTCAGATGGCTGCTGTCACTGAAAACAAGCTCATTGTCGGAAAACGATTCGAAGGCAGTCGTGTTTCCTATCCCGCTGCTGCCGAACGACTCTACCAGGGAACGCTCGCATTTATTGCCGCTGCCTCTGGCTTTTTGACAGGTGACGATAACGGTGGTGCGAACAAGCTGGCTGGTATCGTTATTGAAGAGTGTGACAACTCTGCGGGTTCCGCTGGAGACTTGAATTGTGAAGTCTATTCTCGCGGTGAATTTGAACTGGTTGGTTCCGGTTTTAATCAAGCGAGTGTTGGCGACAAAATTTACGCCATTGACAACTATACGACCCAAGCGTCAGCGACATCGGCAACGCTAGTGGGTCACGCAACTGAATACACCAGTGCAACGAAACTCACTATCGATATCTCTGCAGGCGTTCTCGCTTAGTAGATACCCGTTTGAAACATTTTACCTAAAAACTAGAAAGGTCATGAATCATGGCGCTTAATACATCAAAGGCAACGGTCATCTTGAATGACCTAACTGCGAAGTTTGACGCTGCTGCAAAAGCAGCAACACCGTTTTACCCAACCATTTCAACAATCGTCCAGTCAGATGGCGCTGATGAAAAGTATGGTTGGCTTGGCGATATGCCGGGGATGCGAGAGTATCTTGGCGAGCGAAAGTTCAAAGAGTTGCGAGGGGCAACCTACACGCTTGCGAACAAGCACTGGGAAAGCTCACTGGCAATCCCGAAAAACAATATCAACGATGACCGGATGGGGCTATATCCTCCTTTGATGGCGAATCTTGCAGCAGAAGCCACTTATCACCCTGATGAGTTGTTTTTCACTTCGCTTATCAATGGCGAAACTGAACTTTGCTACGACGGTCAAGCGTTCTTTGATACTGATCATGCTTTTGGTGATTCGGGAACTCAATCGAACGATGTCAGTTCCACGGTAGCCAGCACGACTGCTGTCACTGCTGCTGAGATGAAGACTGCGATTCGCGCTGCGATTAAGCAGTTAATGACTTTCAAGAACGATCAGGGAAAGTTCGCCAACCGTCCAACATTCAATCGGTTGAATGACCTTGTATTGTTGGTTCCACTGGAGTTGAGAGACCAAACATTCGACGCTCTTGAATCTCAATTACTAGGTGGTGGCGATAGCAATGTTGTTATCGACAAGCCACAAGTGGTCAGTAGCCCGCATCTAACGAGTAGTGTGAAGTTCTACTTGTTCCGAACTGGGCAGCCTCTGAAACCGTTTGTGTTCCAGGCTCGAGAGCCACTCTCACGACAAATTAAAGGCTTGAATGACATCGAGACAAAGGATGTTAAATTCATGACCGAAGCTCGATACAACGTCGGATATCTCATGTGGCAGTTCGCTGTTCTGACAACACTCACCACGTAATCAATTATAGCGTTTCAGGGATCGTCACTTGGCGATCCTTGGAACACCTTTGAGGAAATTAGTTATGAAAGTCATTCCAGGACCAAATGCCGGGAATAAAGGTTTTTCGTTTCGAGTCAACTCGAAAGTTGTTATCGAATGCACACACGACAAGCCTGCTGAAATCAAAGATGAACCGGCATTGTCAATGGCAAGTGGATACATCGATGGTGGGTTTCTTCAAGAGATCAAGAATCCCAAGCCGAAACAGAATCCTAAGCCATCAGAGTAGTAAATGACCCTCAAAGACCTCATCGAATCTGATGTCCAGGATGTATTCCTCAACACTGACGAATTCGCCGAAACAGTCACATTCCGCACGGATGCGGGTGGTGCTGTTTCAGTGACTGGAATTGTTGGACTTGATGAGCCATTGAGAGACACTGAAGCGTTTAGACCAACAATTTATACAGGCTCAGTCAGCATTTCCGAGGCGGATCGAAGCGAGTTGCTGACCAAGCCAAATGAATTACTGACAGTTGAGACTCATGGATACACATGGCGAGTTGTAGACGTTGGAGTTGTTCGTTCAGGGATGTTTGAAGTGGCGATTCAACGGGAGTCATCAGAGCATTCCAACGCGGTTGACTTACAAGGGAATCAGCACCGATATGGCGACTGAGGTTAAGTTTCATTTTGATGCAAATGGGTTGCATGACGCAGTTCAAGATGCAGCAGAGGAAGCGGTTCGGTCAGGAGTTCGATTTGCTTATAAGAGCATTGCGATTCGAATTCCAGCCAATCGAACAAAGACGAGACGATACTTGAGGATGATGACAGAAGGCTTATTTGGTGAAGTGGGGATTCAATTTCCGAGCAACACCAGATACCCCAGTCATGGAACCGAAACAGAGCAAATTATGAACGACGCCTGGCGACTGATTGAAGAATCTGTAATAGAAGTCGTTGAGCAAGCGTTTTATCAACAATTAGAGGAGTATGTTCGATGACAGTATTCGTAGGTAAGGGATCAGTCTTCCAGAAGACGATCTCCGCATCATTGACAACAGTTGCCGGGGTTCGGAATTTCAAATTCAATCCTGGGGAAAATGAGACAATGGAAACTGACGATCTCGCCAGTTCCTATGTCACACTTCAGGAGACTGGGCGTGCGGGTGGTGGTAGCTGTTCCGGTCAATTGTTATGGGATCCTGCAAACGCGACTCAGATTGCAATGCACATCTCGTTTAACACTCCAACTGTTGAGAATTATTCCAACACTTACGGATCAACAACTGAGAGTATCGCCTACACTGGCATTCTCACGAAGTTTGAATTGACTGTTGAAAGAGCCGATCCAATCGTTGCAGATTTCGAAATCGCAGTTGCAGACCGTCCAACCCTTAACGAAGCGTAATCAGAATGAAAGCTCGCTACATCACCGCACAGAGAGACGTCAACCCACTCTTCGATAATGCTGCAAAAAGAGCAGCTCAAGGGAGTGGTGAGAAATACGACATTGAGCCTTACATTGAGGTTCCAGTCGGGTTTATCGAAGAGGGTCCACTCTGCTGGGCGCACTGCGTTCCTGGTCACGAAAACAGTCCGCCAGTTTGTGAACCTGTTGACGATGAATGTCGCGAGCGTGTTAAAAAATGGATGGAAAAAGAGCGACCGAAAGCTCTTGAGCAAATTCGACTGATGTCTCAACCAGAGAACCAGAAGGGTATGAAGAAAGAGCATCGTCAGTATTTCAGCGATCTTGCGGAAGTGTATGGAATCAATCCCGATGACGCACCAATCACTGAACTCGACGAAACAGAACTCGAGGAACTTCCAACCGTGAAAGAAGAAGCTAAAGATGCCTAAGTATTTGAATCAAGACAACAAAACATCGTTGACCGCTGAGAGAATCAGTGAGTATCCGTTGCCATACGATTCAGAAGTTCTTGTGAGGGTCAAGTCGCTCTCGATTGGACGAATGAACAAGTACAACGAGGCATCCAGTAAGGGTGGTGAGCGTGCAAAACTGGAAGCCTATCACCTGATCGCAGATTCAATTGTCGATGAGGTTGGTGAACCGATCTGGGTGGACTCGTCAGAAGTGCGAGGATTGGCGAACGCTGACACTCGATTGGTCGCATCACTTATCAAGATGATCGGCAAGCACAACGGAGGCAGTGACGATGATATTGAGGAGATGGAAAAAAACTTAGACGAGACAGATTGAGGCAACTGCTGTTTGAACTCTGTCTCGAATTGGGTGTGATTCATCCAGATGAGCTACTGGAACAACTCACCGAACAACAGCTTAATGAGTGGGTTGCATGGAACAATATAAGCCCAATCGGCGAGCGTAGAGCGGATATTCGATCCGCTGTGATGACGTCACATTTGCGTGCAGCATGGGTTGAAAACGACCGCGACGCTGAAGACTTCCTGCCTAAGTTTAAGGTTCACGACGATAGCGAGAACTGGGAACCGGAAACCGAAGAGCAGCTTAAATTACAGCAATTGAAAGAGGCGGACCAGTTCCGATGATAGGCGACCTGACAATCAATTTCGGAGCTGATATCGGCGGGTTTGTTCAACCTGTCAATAAAGTGAAGAATGGTCTGGATGGAGTTTCCAACTCTGCAATTGATACTAAGTTTCGACTGGATACTATCAACTCTGGGTTCAAGGGGTTAGAGATTGCGGCAAAGCCACTTGTCTTGATTAACCAACAGTTTTCGATTCTCGGAAAAGCAGCGAGCGTTGTCTCTACTGGTCTCACAACTGTTACTGCTGGCATTTCTGCAATTGGTGGAGTTGCATTCACTGCAGCTTCCGGAATGGCGATTCTCGCGAAGCCACTTTATGGATTGGTAATTGTCGGCAAGGCGGTCATTGCAACATTCGGTATGATGTTCAAAGCGATTATCGCACCGTTTAAGATTGCGTTTTCAGTCCTGATGGCATTTGTAAAAGCGGTGAAGATGGTTTTGACACCAGTCTTAGCGCTTGCCAAAACCTTCTTCATGCTAAAAGTCTCCCTGTCGTCCCTGAAGACGCAGATTAAGCTTTTGGGCGGGCTTCTCGCTGCACTACCACCACCATTAAGGGCGGTGGTTATTGGACTCGCAGCGGTTGGAGTTGCAGGCAAGGCTGGTTCGTTTGCACTGGGATTGGCGACAAGAGCAGTCAAGTTGTTCGGCTTTGCATTGCTCGCGACAACGCAGCCACTCAAAGCATTGGGTGTTGGTGTATTGTTTGTCGGTAAATCACTGGCGATGCTCACAGTGAGGACATTATTGGCTGCAAAGTCACTAACTAAACTCGCGATAAAAGGCACGGCTGCTGGACTTAAAGCTATTGGTTCTGCTGCAGTCAGTGCGGGTGGTATGATTCTCTCGAAGCTAGTTTCATCAGCCAAAGCAGCACTCAAGACATTACTGCTGATCGGAGTCGCAGCGACTGGATGGGGCATTAAGCTCGCTGCTGACGCAGAACAAGCTGAGATTGCATTTACAACGATGCTCAAGTCGGGAACAGCAGCACGTCGAGTGCTTGGTGAACTTGAGCAGTTCGCAGCATCAACACCGTTTCAATTGACGGACTTGCAGGATGGAGCGAAGCAACTGCTGAACGCTCAAGTTCCGACAGAACAACTGACAGCAAAACTGAGAATGCTAGGGGATATTGCTGCTGGAACCGGCAAGCCGATCAATGATTTCGTTCGCATTTACGCCAAGGTCAAAGCAACAGGCAAGGTTTCGCTGGAGACACTTAATCAACTCGCAGAGCGTGGTGTGCCGATTTACTCTGCACTCTCAGGTGCGATGGGCGTCAGTCGAGAAGAGATGCTTAAAATGATCTCAAGCGGAAAAGTTGGATTCGACGACCTGAATAGAGCTCTCGAATCAACAGCGACGGGAGCTGGAGTCTTCGCGGGTGGAATGGCTGCCCAATCAACAACTATCGCGGGTCTGTGGTCAACACTCAAGGACAATGTCAGTTTCGCAATGCGTGAACTTGGAATGCAGGTATCACAGGCTTTCGACTTCAAGGGGATTATGAATAATGGGATCGCACTATTTCAAAGTCTCCGGACCGGGATCGCGTCAGCAAGTCCAGTTTTTACGGCGCTTGCAACCACAGTCAATGCAGCTTTTGGTGCAATCTGGGAAGTCGTTTCAGTTGTCGCTACATCCATCTCCAGTGCAATGGGGTTGACTGGTGGAAACATTATGCGGTCACTAATGGAGGCTCTTGCTGTGGCAACCTGGGTGTTTAAGTCGTACCCAGACATAGCCGAGCTTGCGTTCACGAAAATGTCACTGTTCGCGGTCCAGGGGTTTGGGGTTATTGCCCATTTCCTCACAGGCACGATTCCAGCATTGTTAAGCTGGTTTGGCAACAATTGGAAAGATGTATTCTTCACCGCGTTTGATGTCGTCATGACAGTTTTCGAGAACATCGGAAAGAATGTTCGCAACATCATGAGCAGCATTTGGGACTTCATTTCATCAGGCGGAACGAAGTCTCTCAGTATTGCATGGACTCCATTGATTGATGGGTTTGCCAACACAATCAAAACACTTCCAGATATCCCTGATCGTGCAATTAGCGATTTAGAAAAGTCACTCTCCGCTGACGCTACTAGGATTGGTGGAAAAGTTGCAGGCGATTTACAAGCTGAAATCGAAGCAAACTTGAATATCCTTGATGCCAGCCGTAAGAAGACACCCGATGCAATTGGCGACGAGACTGGAACCTTGCCTGATAAGATGGAAGAAGAGTCAATTACATCATCTGGTAATGGATCGAACGAAGCACAAGAGCGAAGGGTTGGGGCGTTAGAACGGGGTTCACAGGAAGCGTTCAAAGCTATTTTCGCAGGCAAGGATCGTACTGCACTCAATGAGCAAAAAAAAGGAAACCAAACCCTGAAAGAGATTAAAAAAGCACTGGAGAAGAATCCAATTGTTCCCATGATCTTCACAACACAGGGGGCGATTTAATGGCTGTCCTGAATATCGCAGAGAAGAAGCGGAAAGCAGCACTTAGGAGTGGAACGCTTACAGCTTCGAGGGTTTTCCAGATTAAAACAGACCGGGGAGACAAAGAGACTGTAGTCGCTTCTGTATTACCTTCAATCGGCAGTCAACATGACGTTTTGTTTAACTGCTTTTGCGTTGGCGTCGATATTGACCTGCAAGAAAACGGAGTCGAGTGGATTTGCAATGTCCAATACAATGACGAGCGAGAACTAGGTGAAGACCCTACCAGTGATCCTGTCTTCGTTGATTGGGATGGTGAAATCTACACAGAGGCTATTTTCGAGGACACAAACGGTGAAGCGATCACGAATAGCGCGGGAGATTATTTTGTCGATCCATCTCCAACAAAGGAGAAGTCGCACCTTATCGCGCGGGTCGAAGCTAATGTTCCATCAGTTCCTGCATGGCTAATGACTTATCGAGATGTCACCAATGACGCTGCAATTGTGGTTGATGGTCTTTCAGTTTCAGCAGGGTTGGCGTTTATCCAAAGACCGAAAGTCAGCCGTAAGAAGTATCGGAACGACTACGAATATCGAACAGTTAATATCGACATACACATTCACCCCGATGGCTGGAAATTGCGTCCAATGGATGTTGGTTTTCGCGAGAAGAACGCCAGCGATGCTACTCAGAGAGATCAAATCACTAATGATGGCGATAACGAGGAGCCAACAACACCAGTTCCACTTGATGGAAGTGGAAACGCTCTAGTTGACCCAACACCCTCGACGGTTGTCTTTCTTGAGTTCGACATTCACGAAGAGAAAGATTTCTCAGCACTTCCAGGAATCACAGCAGGTTAATCATGGCAAACGAGATACAATTACAGATTCAGGCGAAAGTGATCAACGGAAGCTTCACCGATCAATTCAACCTTGGTGGGCAGTTGCAGATTGATCAATCGGCATCGGGGGCAGATGGCGGTGTTGTTTCGGTGACGACCTCCGAAACAACAATCAGCCTGTCAAGACTCGCAACGGAAGGCTACTGCTTTCTCCGAAACCTTGACTCAACGAATTACCTTGAATTCGGTCCTGATTCAACAGGCATGGTGGCAATTGGAAAGCTCAAACCAAGTGAAGCAGCTGTCCTACGATTGAAGCCAGGAATCACACTCAAGGCTCAAGCGAACACAGCGACCTGCAAACTGTTGGTCAAATGCTGGGAGGATTAAATGTCAGATGGCGTTATTCCTTCAAGAGAGTTCAATGAGCAAATCAAAAAGACTGTTCGCGAATCGGTACGGCGTCAACGTGGAAACCAGCAACCAAGACAGGGGAGGTGGCACAAGAAGGGTTCTCCTGGTGGAACCAATGCCATCGTCCGATTCACAATCGATGATGTTGACGAAGACTGTGAGTTCTGCAATGCGACAGTCGATGCTGTTGCTTGTGGTCTAGGTTCTCCGAGCGTTGGTGATTCGATTGAAGTCTACGACGGATTACTTTGCATCCTGAACGTGCCACCAGATGATGTCATCGGGCTGAAGGGATACGCTGTGAAGATGGACGCTCCCGACGCTGATTACGATGATTGCCGCTGGGAAATCCTGAATCTCTGTTGCAGTGAGGTGTAAGGATGGTCTGCAAAGATTGCTGCTGCGACAAATGTAATGATTGGCGTCTCGACTGCGGATGCTGTCGGTGCGTTCCTCAGCGTATGTGTGCCACGCTTCGCGACGAATACGATGAAGACCCTGCTAGTCATGCGATTGCGGCACAGGGTGTCCCGATTTATAAATTCTCGATCCCTGTCGACGATGACTACGGATCAATTGACATCTTGCTATCGCTGGTGACACTGGACGAATACTGCGATCCCGACGATCCCGAAGAAGAAGAAAACCGCTGTTGTCGCTGGAGAGTTGAGAGCGACTACCTGGGAATGGATGAATACTATGAAGTTCGGGGATATGAAGGTGTTGGATGCAGTTCGAAAACATTCTCGCTCGACATTGATAGCGACGAAGGAACGATTGAAATTCGTCCTCACATTCACGGAGAGGTGGAGGTCGTGGAATCCGAGAATGGACGCTGCAAGGAGCCTTTCTGTGGAGACTGTCGTTGTGTGTGCAAAACAATCTGTGTCATAGAAACGATTGCTGGTGTTCCGTCAAGCCTTTCTCTGTACGAATGGGATGAGGAGTCGAGGAGTTGGGGTGGTGAATACGGATTCTCTCTCATTAAAGATGAATACACTGGACAATGTTTAATAAGCACAGGGGGTTTTGACCCTGTCGAAATTGATTGCCCGAACGTGTCTGCGACAATTGACGACGGTTCAGGAAATGGGTTTGAAGTCTCTTGCTGGGACTGCAAGTGTGAAGAGGTCTGTGAGTGTTGCCCAGGTGTTTCGGTGTCGCTGGCAGCTACGATTGATATCGCAACCTCTACCAGTTCATCTTGCCCTGAACTGGTGATTCAGAACTTGCCAGATCAAGGTTTGAATTTCAATTATGGTGTTGAGGATGTCCCTGAAGATGCCTGTAGTGTTTGGGGTCAAGACGGAATTATTCCAACGGGACCAGACACTGTTGACATTCGAGTGTATTGCTTTGGGTCAGGTGGGTGGTATTACCAATACCGTTGGCACACGTTGGGCGGTCCCGCTGACCCCACTTGGACAACTGCCTCCCTAGAAAACCCTTGCCCTGACTGTTACTCCGGGAGTAGTGTGATGTTCGACATGGTGATTCCAGCAACTTGCCGGGATTGCGACTCATCTTACTTGACTTTAGAGCAAGAATGTGCGGGTCTTCCCGGAGACCCACTTCCTGACTTCACGATTGTTTTAACAGGTACAATAGGTGCGACATGCCTGTAGACAGCAATGAGTATGATTGTTCTAAACTTGCAAACTCTCACCGTAGAAGCATCTGTAATGGCGACATAGAGATCAATGAATCTTCTCGGGAATTCTACCTACAAGAGTGGAAAGCGAAGGGGTACTTTGGAGATAAGCCAGTGTTCGTCAAACCGTTCGGCTCTCAGAGGAATACAAATCCAACCCTGCATTCGAAGAAGCCTTGCACCTCCTGTGGCAGTAAGCGATCTCGAATTGTCCTCGGCGTCGGTGACAATTTGAAGGTTATCATTGATCGCGAAATGCCTGGCGCTAGGGACTGCACAGCTTGCAAGGACGTCCTGAGCACGCTTAACTCAATGACTCCAGAAAAGGTCTTGCATGACATTGACTCAGTTGCCGAGTCTATCGCAAGTAATGCAAAGGATTCCGCTCCGAAGTTATGGCAGCGTCTCGCAATCAAAGCTGACTTGTTGCTTGACTTTGGGGAGACAGTCAAGCGAATCAAACCGTTTATCGTAGAGGCGTGCGAGGTCACGAAAGCTGAAATCGCCAAGAGGAAAAAACCGCAGCGAACCACTTCCAATAGAATAAGGTCAGCGTTTCGTAGCGACAAAAGAGGCAAGTCGCGATTCATTACAGCTTCTCAGTTTCAGCAAGACATCAAGGTTCTCTCTGGGATGATACCAAGTGACATCACTGCGATTGTCGGTGTCGCTCGATCAGGGTTAAGTGCTGCGACGATGATCAGTATGTATCACCATTTACCATTACTCACGATTCGTCAATCAAAGCATGACGTCATCGAAACGGGGAACGGATGGCGTCTAGGTGGCAACAGGCACATCGATCCAAGCAGAGAGAAAGTTGTCATTGTTGATGATACTGTGATGACCGGAAATTCACTCAAGGCGATCAAGCCGCTCGCCAAGAAAGAGTTCGGCAGCTTCATCACTGCGTCCGTTTACGTTAATCCACTTGCGAGAGTTAAGCCAGACATTCACGCAGTTGATCTTCCGTGGGCACATTTGCTCGAATGGAATCTTTTCAACTCTGTTCTCAGTCCAAACATGGCTATTGATTTTGACGGAATACTTTGCTTTGACTGCAGACCACAACAAGACGACGATGGCGTTAAATACCTCGACTTCATCAACAACGCAAAGCCTCTATATCCTGCTCGTAAAGTTCCGATTCCGTTGATCGTCACTGCCAGGATCGAGAAGTATCGCAAGCCAACTGAGCAATGGCTGAAAAGACATGGCATCAGATGGAGGAAACTGGTGATGCACCCAGCCAAGACGTTGCGTGAACGTCACAAAGACGACATTGCAGCGTACAAAGCGAAGCACTTCATGGAGTGGGCAAATCGGCACAGACCGAAACCGCCACCGCTAGGATTCATCGAGTCTGATGACCATCAAGCAAAGAGGATTCATCAGATATCAAAGCGAATGGTGATCTGTCCAAGTTCGGGGAAAGTTTATGAGTGATACGCCAGTAACTCTCATCGCGAAAAGTGAATCAGCGGAAAATGCCCAAGAGTGGATTGACAAAGAACCAGGTTCACTCGTTTGTACTATCAATGATTCTGCGCTGTTGTTGAGTGAAAATCAGGCAGTTGACTACTGCGTGTTCTCGCATTTCCGGTTAGTTGAGGAAGCAAGGTCAACATGGAGTAGAACAGGATTGTTCTTGTCGCCAGTTGTAGCGGGATACCACGGAGGATTAGCAATTAGACCGATGGAACCGTTGGCTCCTGAAGGATTCCCGAAAGAGAAATGGATCACCAATGAAAGCCGATACTGCAACTCCGAAAGAGACCTTATTGAAGAGATGGTCAGGCATCGGCAAGTTATCTGGCATCATACCACGTCGGCTGCGTTATCATGGTTGATCGCCACGGATCATAAGTGGATCAGGATTATCGGAGTCGAGTCCTCAAAGAAAGGTCGTGTGAAAGGAGTTGGCGGATACCAGGGCGATTGGGATTTCAACAAGTGGCTAGAGGTCAATAAGACAATCTGTGAAGTCGCCACTGAAATGCGTGGAGCGAAAGTGGAGTGGTATAAATGAAATATGTCATCATGGCGAAGGCTGGATCGAAACGTGTCCCATTGAAGAACTGGAGAGAGTTCTGTGATGGTCAGTCACTGGTAGACATCGCCGTTGAAAAGTTGCTCAAAGAAGGCGTGAAGCATCGCGATATCTTCATCAGTACAGAATTAGATATCCCTGAGCAGCAAGAATTAAGGGGTAGCGATATCCACTTCCTCGCTGAAGACCCCTACGAAGCATTCGACAACGATTACCCACTGACATCAACGATTCGTGAGATCGTCTCGAAGGTTCCAGGGGACGATGACATCGCATGGTGCCAAGTCTGCGATCCGCTATTTGACCAGTATCAAGAAGTGTTCGATAAATGGGTTCAGGTTCGCGACGATCACGATTCAATCTGCGTCGTTCACCCCGTTAAGCAGTATCTGCTCGATCCACAATACAACCCTATTGGCTGGCAATTCGGAGAACATCACACATCAAGCCAACGACTACCGCAGATGTACCAGATGCCGTTTACAATGAGCATCCTGAAACGGGAAACAATAGAGAGATTCGGCTATCACATTGGTGGGAATTGCCATTTCTTCGAAAGTGATGGAAAGCATGTTGACATTGATGATAAGGGTGATTTTGAGATTGCTCGACTGCTCTATTCACAGTAGCTGAGTGGATCACTTCTTCTGGTTCTTCAAGCCATCCAGCATGATCTATACATGCTCCAAAGAAAAACACCAAAGTTTTCCAACCGTATGAATCATGCGGCGAAACGCATTTTCGGTTAATTTCCAAAATACTTCCGAAAAAAGTTGTGTAACAATGTTGACCGCTGCCGATAAGTTATGTATCTTTCTTTTCAGACGCAAGCAACTAACAACTACCACAAAGGCGAAACAATGGCTAACGAAATAGTAACCGTCACAATCAGCAAGAAAACGCTCAGAGTGATAGACGTCGAGAACAACATGGAGACGGAGAATTTCGGCAAGGCTAGGATTTGTATCGGGGATCGCTTGCCGCGAGGGCTAAGAGCTTTGATGCTAATGAACCCGAATAGATTCAGAATAATCGATTCTTAAGGTCAGACAACACACACACACACACACACCTACCACAAAACGAAAGAAGAAACGATGACTAACACAGAACTTCTCAACAACGTGAAAAACTTCATTATCGAAACTTCAAACGAGAACGGAATCATCCCATCCGAAGCCTTTGGCAGCCGGGTCGAGTTCATGAATTTTGTCGTCGGGCTTAAGATTACCCATCTTGTCGGGATCGGCTTTGACGTCAAAGGGGCTTATGATCTCGCCATGGGCGACGGGGCTTATGACCTCGTCATGGGTGACGGGGCTTATAAACAATTATCTGATGACGTATGGGCTTCTTTGCAATCGCCATAAAACGGCTATTCGTCCGAAGACAGCCTAGCCGGCGGGCTTACCTTATGTCGTATATATACTACATAAGGTACAAAAATCCGGCGTTTTCCCATCTATCCTGAAATGTAATTTTAATAGGCAAATTACACCGGGCTGACATCTTTTTATTTATTTACAAAAAGCATACACAAGTCAATTGACAACTGCCGATAAGTTGTGTATCTTTATCGAAGTCAGACAACAGTTAACACTTGACCGGGAATGAGACAATGTTTAAGGCAACGATTATTACAGTTGCATGGAATGAAACTTACAAAGCCGAATTCGGAAACACACGGCTTGTCCACAGAGGCGAGCGAACATTCGGGCGACAAGCCGACGCCGAATTATTTGTCAGTCAATTAAACGAGCCGAACAGATGCTCGATATTCGACGGGCGGGAAAATAGAATCGAAGATATTGTAGTAACATAATGCCGAATCACAACAGCCGAGTCGTCGGGCTTAATCAGCCGGCGGCATTTTACCACCTACCACAAAGGCGAAACAATGACTGACAGTAAGACCATCAAAACGTACAATGTGTTCCGGACAGAGAATCAGGGCGGGGGTTCTGCGCATCACCTCGGCGAGATCGAAGCCCATAGCGAGAAGGTCGCACTAGAACTTGCCACGTTAGAGTTTGAGTGTCGAGGAACGTCGCACCTTTATGTCGAAGAAGTTGAATAACAATGAGCAAATTACACAGGCAGCAAATCACCGGCAATACCGACTGGTTCGGATGCTACCAAGAGCAAGCCGATAAAGCCGGAATGAATCTCTCTGAGTGGATCACCGAAACATGCAACGCCGCACTAACGAAGCAGCAACAAAAGCGACTCAGTGAACGCCGGCAGCGTGGACGACCGCGAAACCAAGAAAACGAATATTGAGATTATTTTATTTTATTACAATAACCGTGTTGCACTAAACCGGAACAGCCGATAGAACCAAGCAACGAGAGAGAACATTAAGCGAAAGTGTATGAAAGTGAGCGAGGAAACAAAAACAGGGTTAGCAACAGTTACAGCGGCTGCGAAGTACATTGGCATCAGTTGGTCAAGCATCCAGAAGCTAATGGACGACGGAGAAATGGAATATCGAATGATCGGTACAGATCGCCGCATTCCGTGGACTGAAGTTTACCGTTTTTGCTCCGTTGACCGATCAGCAAAATAGCCAAGATGTTTGAAGCGGCGAAACTTTAACGAAACAAACCGAAAGGATCCAAAATGACAATTACACTATTTGGAATCATTGCAATCATCGCTTTATCGCTCATAACATCTTCGCTGATGTTGGGTATCTGGATCGTGATGGGGGAAGTCTGCAGGGTGATTGATAAGAAGTTTCGCAGATGAGCGTTGAACTGAATCAGCGCTGGCATGACGCAAGGTTGGACCGATGGCAATGAGTGCAGCCATGGATGGCATTTTAATTTAAGGAGGTGCTTTATGTTAATTTTAAGCCGCAAGAAAGATGAGCGGATTTTCATCGGAGACGATATTGAAATCTGCGTTGTTGAAATCCGCAGTGATGGTGTCCGATTAGGAGTTCAAGCTCCACGGGATGTCCCGGTTCACCGCGAGGAAGTTTACGAGGCGATCAAAATGGACAAAGAAAATGCGTAGAGGTCTCACATACTTGGCGACTCCGTACAGCCATCCAGACCCGGCAGTGAAACATGCTCGGTTCGTTGTCGCTAATAAATGCTCAGCAGCTTTGATGCGAGCTGGTCATCAAATTTACAGTCCGATATCCCAAACGCATCCAATTGCACTTGAAGGTGGGATACCGGGAGACTGGCATTATTGGGAAGAGTACGACAAGCGGATTATATCCATCTGCCAGAAGATTATGGTCCTGACAATTGATGGATGGCGAGAGTCGATTGGCGTTAAAGCTGAGATTGAATTTGCAAAGTCGATTGGATTGAGCGTTGAGCTTGCTTGCCCTGTTTCGATTATCGGTGTGGACTTTTACAAAGTCGAGAACATCAAAAGCTGCACCTTTCATGGAAGTGATTCAGGTGAAGAATGATAAAACCATTTCGAATCATTATCGAAGTCAGTGACTTGTTGTTGCTGAAAGTTTACTCAATCGAGTGAACGCAAGATGAGCCGGGCGGCTGACAGTTCTCCAGCCGTCCGGTCTTTGAAACACGTAGAAGCATTCTGGGATAGAGGTACGCACTATGATAGTTGACGACAATGACGCATTGATGCTCATTGGAATCGCGGGGCAACGGTTGCGTCAATTCGACAGGTACTTTGCGAGAGAAATAACCTATTCGCAATTCCGCGACTGGCAGCCACCGAAAGGTCCAGTGGTGCAGCGAATCTCGAACAACGCACGATCACGTGGAAGACCGAGCGACAAGCAGCCAACGAAGGTCTACTGTAATCCAAGCCATTAACGAAAACTAACAAGGGAGCCTTTACTGATGCCTAAAGAATGCGAAACCTGCCAGTGTCCTGAACGCACAAGTTGCATGTGCCAGGGTCAATCAAAAACAGCGAGTGAAATCATGCTGGAGTCATTCACGACGAATGAAGAACTATCACCTAAAGAGGTAGCGAAACGGAACATTAACTACGTACTGCTTGTTCAGGATTTGCAATTTTCAATCCTTAACCTCATCATGGTCTCGCGAGAAATTGAGCAGAAATTGAGGCAGCTAGGAGAGGAGCAGAACGCAGACTGGTTTAAGCGTTCAATCGATGAAGCCGAGGAAGATTACTACGGACTGAAACGCGGTCATTAACAATCAACAACAACAAAGGAAAAAGCAAATGAAAATCAATAAGGGAAAAAGGATCAAGCCTCGAAGGACGTTGCTATACGGCGTTCACGGGGTTGGAAAGTCGGAATGGGCATCCCAGGCTCCCGGTTGCTTGTTCTTGAATCTTGAAGATGGTCTCAATGATATCGACTGTGATTCAACAGACGTGCTCTCAACCTTTGACTGTGTGGTCGATGCGCTTCGATGGTTGGCTGAGAAGGATCATCCATACAAGAACATCTGTGTCGACTCTGTCGACTGGCTTGAGAACCTCGCGCATAAGGAGGTTGCTCTTAAAGCTGGAAAGGAGAGCATTGCAGAAATCGGATATGGAGCAGGCTACAAGCAGGCAGTTGCACTTTGGAATCGAGTTCTATTCGCTTTGGAATGGCTCAGGACCGAGAAGGGTGTTGGCATCATACTTTTAGCCCATGCTGATATCAAAAAGTTCCAAAGTCCTGAACAGGACAGCTACGACCGCTATCAACCCGCATTACATGAGAGCGCGTCATCCCTACTGCAGGAGTGGTGCGATGAGGTTCTATTCGCCTCATACAGAATAGCGATTCGCAAAGAGGACCAAGGATTCGACAAGACTCGCAACATCGCTATTGATGCAGGGGAACGGTACATCAGAACAACAGAGACAGCGGCAGTTCTGGCGAAAAACAGACTGAACATGCCTCCAGAAATCCCGTTCCCTCGCGATGGTGGATGGGGCGAATATGCAAGGTATTTCCCATCAGGCGGGAACATTGACAGTGTTGTCGAAAATGGATCATCAAAAGAGAAGAAGTAGTTTTTTTACCCTAACCAAGGATTGAGTAAATGAGTGGAAATTTATCAGGTTTTAATGCGGAAGAAGTCGAGCCAAATGAAGGCTTCTCACCGTTACCCGCTGGCGATTACCAAGTGATCATCGCTGAAAGCAAAATGAAGAAAACTAAAGACGGTCAAGGACAATATCTTGAAATGAGGATGCAAGTCCTGAATGGTCAGTATCAGAACCGCGTTCTGTTTGATCGCTTGAACCTCGTTAATAAAAGTGACGTTGCGGTGAAGATCGCCAAGGGAACTTTAAGCAGTATTTGCAGATCGGTGAATGTCCTTACCCCAAGCGACAGCAGCGAATTGCACAACAAACCTTTGACCGCATCTGTGAAGATCAGGAAAGACCAAGACGGAAACCCACAGAACGAAGTCAAGGGTTACAAGCCTCGGCACACCGTAGCCAGCAATGAAGCTCAAGAGACCGCAGGAGCTACCAAGTCTCCATTCTAATCGAGGTGGGATCAGCGGCGTGTGGGGAACGCGAATAAATAGAGCAGGTTCGACTCCTGACTGGTCCAATTAAAAAAACGAAGCAAGGACAGAAAGGAAGCTATGCAGCCTCGGTATTATCAACAAGATGCAAATGATGCAGCGTGGAGCTTTTTTGCAAGCCAACCTGGTGAACCACTTATCGTTCTTCCAACAGGTGCGGGAAAATCGCTGGTGATTGCAATGCTTGTAGAGCAAGCTCGGAAATTTGATGCTCGAGTTATTGTCTTGCAGCATCGAAAAGAGTTGATTGAGCAGAACGCCGAGAAGGTTGAGATTCTTCTTCCAGATATCAAGGTTGGTAAGAACTCAGCAGGCTTGCGTCGTCATTCATTTAATGATGATGTTATCTGCGCGGGGATTCAATCAGTCTATAGTAAAGCCCACGAGTTTGGTCGAAGGGAGTTAATCATCATTGACGAGGTCCACCTGGTCGGTGGTTCTGACGATTCAATGTATGGTCAATTCCTCAAGGAGATAAGAGAAGCTAATCCTAAAGCCCGTATGGTTGGTCTGACAGCAACACCATTCAGAACGGGTGAAGGTCCGATATGTGGACCTAGTAAATTATTCCAGCGAGTCTGCTATGAGGCATTCACAGGCGACTTAATCAAAGAAGGTTTCTTATGTCCAATCACAAACAAACCTGCATCAAGTTCGATTGATACATCAGGGATCAGGACAAACAAGAACGAGTTCAACGGAACGGAAATGGCGAAGTCGTTTGACACTGGTAGCAACGTATCAATGGCTTGCAGGGAGATCGTTGAGAAGTGTCATGATAGAAACAGCGTGCTCTGCTTCGCTTCTAGTGTTGATCACGCGGATCACATCGCCGAAGTATTAAGATCACTCACAGGTGATAAAGTTGGAGTTGTTACAGGTGAAACATTTTCAATGGAGCGCGCGAAGCTCCTTAATGATTTCAAGACCGGCAACCTGCGCTGGCTTGTTAATTGCGATGTTCTCACAACGGGGTTTGACGCTCCTTGCATTGATGCAATAGCAATTCTAAGAGCAACGATGTCACCGGGTCTGTTTGCTCAGATCGTTGGTCGAGGTCTAAGGAAACATGACAGCAAAACGGATTGCTTGATTCTTGATTTCGGGGAGAATATTAAGCGGCACGGATCAATTGATAGCCCCGAATTCGGAAGAGTGTCATCTGGTAAAGGTAACGGAAAATCCAGTTCATCAGTCAGCGACAACGGGCGAGGTCGCGAGTGCTTCAACTGTGGTCTCGATGTCTCGAGTCGTTTTTCACAATGTCCAGAGTGCGGGTTCATCTTCCCAGTAAATCACGATTCAACAGCCGACGAAGACTCAGTTCTAACTGGCGAACCAGACCGAGAGGAATGGGATGTTCTCTCTTGCTCTTGGGCTGTGCACACGAAACGAAACGCTCATGATGGTGCGCCGAAAACTCTAAGAGTTGACTACACGGTGAAGCCAGTCGGCGCTCCTGACGGGAACCTCACTAACGAGAAATTCAGCGAATGGGTTTGTGTTGAGCACTCAGGGTTTGCGAGAGGAAAGGCTTTGCAGTGGTGGAACGGTCGCAGTCACCACGACCCGCCAACAACAAGCCAGGAGGCTGTTGAGTTCCTGAATAGGCATGTTGCTAGGATGCCTTCAAAGATCACAACTCAACAGGATGGAAAGTTCCAAAGAGTCACATCTTATGAGTTCGAAGATGAGATACCTGATGAATCAGAATACCTAGAACATAGCGGTGTCAGTGGTCCTTTTTCTGGTGATGAATTCAATGAAGATGATGTGCCTTTCTAGCTGAAATGAGGTTCCACATTCTCTTAACTGTTGACTCGATTGACTCGACGATTTGTGCCGATTGACTCGATTGACTCTAAAACCGCACCAAACTCGCTTGCCACAAGCGAAACAGTATCACTAAGCTCTTAACCCAACGAGAAAACCCGTCAGCGATGAACTGCCGGGTTTCTCAATTTCCTTTTTCCCCAAATGCAAAGGGAGGACAGCTATATTATGGTATCTTACAACGATCAAAACAATGGTAATTCCGATAATTCGTCAATACCACAAGAATTACGCGACCTGAAGCAATGGCACAATTGGCGAAACATTGACGGGGTGAAGATTCCAGTTCAGGTCAATGGTGCAAACGCGAAGTCAAATGATCCAGAAACATGGACAGATTTCGACACGGCGAATGCGTTCGGGAAACTTGCGTTTGAGATCACTGAACCATACGTCGGAGTCGACCTCGATAACTGCCTTGATGAAGACGGAAGTCTTAGATCATGGGCATGGGAGATTATCGCTCGTTTCGATGGATTGGCTTACGCCGAGGTATCGCCAAGCGGAAAAGGTATCAAGCTCCTTACTCGCGGCAGGAAGAAAGAAGGCTCTCGATGTGTTCATAAGATCGACCAGGGCAGCAAGCAACAGATTGAGTGCTACGACCGCTCACGATTCTGGACAGTGACTAGCGATGTTTACAACCATCAATCAGAGATAAGTGACGGTCAAGAGGCTGTTGATTGGCTTTGCGAAAGGTATTTAATTGAAAAGAAGACCCAGTCAGCAATGACGTTTTCCATTCTATCTCAACCAGGCTTGTCTTGTGATCTATCTCGTCGCGCAGCCACATACACAGACAACGCTCAACTAGCGGGTCCAGGCGACAGGAACAACTCAGCGTTTCGCCTTGCTGGTCACCTTTTCGCAATCACTGGGGATCACGGAGAGCGATTAAGTGCTGATGAAGTGTTAGCTAATATGATAAACTGGAATGATCGCAATTATGTTCCACTGCCAGATGAAGAGCTGCAGAAGGTTGTCGATTCAGCAAGTCGAAACGGAACGCCAAGAGTGGATAAGCCATCCCAACAAGTACAAGTTATTGAAGACCCTGGGGTTGACCTCTCTGGAATCGAAAGACAGATAGACGCAGTCGAGGAGGTCAAAGCTGCTGTCAAGTTTCCTATGGAATGCTTGGATGCCCCTGGACTGATCGGGGAGCTTGTCCGTTACAATCTTGATACTGCACTTTACCCATTGCCTGAACTCGCACTGGCTGGAGCGTTGGCGCTGCTGTCGTCCGTCACGGGTGGCAAGGCAGAAGGATTAAGAGCGAGGACAAACGTATACGTGATGGGGCTTGCGCCATCGGGAGGAGGGAAGGACTACTCGCGAAAATTGAATCGAAAAATCCTTCTCGCTTCTGGTGGTGGTCACATCTGCGGTCCTGAAAGAATCGGAAGTCATTCAGGGATTATCTCAGCGCTTGCCGAGAATTGGTGTACGCTATTTCAAATTGATGAGATTGGGAGACTGCTGGCGACGATGCAGTCAGCCAACAATTCACCACACCTGTACAATGTGGCGTCCGTTTTGATGCAGATTTACTCGAGTGCTGATGATATATGGCAAGCTGACGCCTATGGAGATCGGAAGAAGTGCAAAACTCTTAATTACCCTCATTGTGTTGTCTACGGCTCGAGTGTCCCAGATGGATTTTGGGAGTCTCTCAGTAAGAGCAATCTAAGCGATGGGCTTATCGGTCGATTCCTGGTTTTCGAAAACCCTAAATACGTTGACTTCCAGGATGTGGAAGAGTCACCGATACCAGAGATTATCATCGAGCGATGCCGGTCATGGCTGGAGCGTAAAACACACAGCGGCAACCTAGCAGGAGCCACTGGTCATGACGGGTCAAGTCCTCAGGGAGTCGACCCCACAGAAGAGGCGATGGAAAGGCTGACGAAACACGCAAAGGATATCAGTTTAAGGCGAAAATACGAAGACCCAATCGAGGCGGCGATCTGGTCGAGGCATGCCGAGAAGACAAACAAGCTAGCGCTCCTGTTCGCTTGCTCTCGATGGATCGAGGGCGAACCGTGGGCGACGATCAAAATTGAAGACGCGAATAGGGCAATCTCGCTGAACAACTACCTAACACGCAGGATGCTCTCACAAGCCGGTGTGTACGTCTCAGAGAGTGCTTTCGAAGCGGAGCAGCTCAAAGTCCTCAGGAAGCTCCATCAACGCGAGGAATGGACACAGAACGAGGTCACGCGAGCGACACGATGGCTGAAGACCAGGGATCGTTCTGAAATATTAACAACCCTCGTCGAGTCAGGAGAGCTATCTGTGGAAGATAGGGAGACTGGGGGGAGACCATTGAGGGTTTTTACAGTGGTGTCAAAAAGGTCATAAAACGCGATGAAAGAATCGTTTTATCCCAATGTCTCCCTTTCGTCCCATGCGGTTGGGACAAAAGTTTTTCTGTGTTTTTACTAGTATTATTACTTATGTCCTTATTTATTATAACTTACTTAATTACTTATTACGTATACGAGAAACCCTGTGTTTTAGAGACTTCAATTATTTATAGGGAATGCGCACGTAAGTATTGGGTTGAAAGCCAAACAGGTAGGAACCCGCTTATGAGTTCTCATGATCGAACTGAGGTGATATCTTGAGTGATGGATGGTTGTTGTTTGTTCTCGATATCGACACTTGGCGGGTCGTTTACCATCAGGTTGATTGTGAGCTGTCCCGTGATGTGATCAAGCAGTCTGTAATGTCGGGGCATTACGAGATTTGGTTTCCCTCTGCGGAAGCGGGGAAGATTTTAGAAGTTATCAGTGAGAATGATTGGGTTCACGAATGGCATTAAGGAAAAAGGTGAAATTATGATTTACATCGGAGACGATCCAGGCAAGACCGGGGCAATTGTTGCTCTCGATGATGAAGGTGATGTGATTGGTGTTTGCCGAAAAAGCAAAACCACAATCCAGGATCGATGCGAGTTCTTAAATGGTCTTGATCCTGATAATTCCAATGACTTCTACGCAGTTATCGAGAAGGTTGGAGCAACGCCACAAATGGGGACGACATCAGCGTTTACGTTTGGTCTTGAGTTTGGATTCTGCACAACAATTTATGTCTCACTTTCCATAAGACATGAATTTTTCACACCACAAAAATGGCAACAGTCGCTAGGTCTCACTTCTGTTAAGAAGTCAGAAGGTGATACCGCTAAGAAACGCTACCTCAAAGAGAACGCACAGAGGATTTTTCCTCATGAGAAGATCGTTAATGACACTGCAGATGCCTACTTAATCGCATGGTTCGCAAGACGCAGCTTCATGGGCGCGAACACAACTAACCAAAAGGAGAACGCATGAGACACTCACAGAAGCGCAATGAACGAGTTAAGGAATGTCAGCGCGAGACGGGGGAGTACGACACTGAATCGCCGATGGTCCAATTTGGAAAGATGGTCAAGGAAGTTGGCGAGCTCGTCATAGCAATTGGCAATAGCGATGTTGAAGGTATCAAGGATGCGATTGGAGATGTTCGAGCTTGCTTGATTGGTGTTTGCGGATCGCAAGTCCCTATGAAAGACATCTTGTCAATCACTACCAGTCTCGAAGGAATCGCTGACGCTTGGGACCCACTCAAAGAACCTGAACAGGAAGAAGACGAGCACATCTTCTGGCAACCGGGTGAGTTACCTGAATGCTTTCGCGGCAAAGGATACGTTGAAGAGCTGGAGGTGCTTATTCACTGCTTATGGTCTAGTGGATGTAGGGGGAGTCTATGGGAGACCAACGCCTACTGTATGAAGATCGATGACTACGAACGGTTGACTGCTGTTGAACATGAAACACCTGAAGAGACCCTGCCAGATGGATGGATTGCTCACACTGGAAATGAATGCCCAGTCGATCCCGATGTTGAAGTGATGGTAAGAATCGCTGAGGACGAAGGTTTTAATAATCGTCTCTTTTGGGGTACGTCGGAGGCTGAGGCTTACCGCTGGGACAAGTTACACATCAGCCATGAAATTACGCATTACAAAGTCGTTAATGCGCTGGAATCCTCCGTCACGAAGAAATCACAGTAAGTGTCAAAGATTTGTCAATCGAGCAGTTATTAACAGATCAGAAAGCGATTATCGCAGCAGATAGAAATAGAGGAACCCAATGCCTAAAATTACAGATAGTGTCCACGGCACCTGCTATGAGGGTGGATCGTGGAATATACAAACGGAATGTCATGGAAGAACCATAGCCACAACTGGTCATGTGGAAACCATTCATGGTTTTGTTCAGTGTTATTCGTACACTGACAACGCAAACAAGAAACGTAACCGTTCAGGCTTGTTAATCATTAAAGATGGTGTGATGCACAGTCGGAAGTTTCACGGAATGTCCTATTCAGAGCGTGGTTTAGTCACCAAAGCGAAACATTTTGCGAGGGAGGTTTTTGAAGATGACTGAAATTACCGACGAGCTTAGGGCAGTTGTATCTAAAGACGATGAGCCTTGGGGTGTAATCACAAATAATGAACTCAACTTAATGCTAAAATTTATTCGTGATTCAATCCGAGAACACGACAAAGGGAAGTTGCCTCTTAGTGCAGGCGGAGAAGAAACGATCCAAATTGAAAGATGCCCGAACTGCACTGGAGACGTGGAAGTTCGTGACTGTGGATATTCGTCATTCAATCCCGGTATCGCTAAGTGCGTGTCTTGTATGATGGGGTGGGATTTGGATTACGTTCGGGACGCTCGGGATGCGGGCTTAACTTGGAATAAACTAGCGAAAGAAATCAGCAAGAAGTTGAAACTCTTAGATAGAGTGAAAGTGAGTAGGAAGCTCTTTATTTCGCGTGACTTCGACGCAGAGCAAAAAGATGACGATGCGATGAATCTGTTGAAGCAGGTTAGAATTCACATTGTACAGGGTGGCGAATTCAAGGAGTTAGAGAATGCCTGAAACTGATATATTAAAAATCTACGGAATCGTGGGAGGTGGGGAATGAATGAACATCGCGGGGAAGCGGGGGAGGGGAGGAATAAAGAGCCTCCAGGACCGAAAGTCGTGAACATCATCCGAGTGAAGCCTGATGAACAGTTCACGGTTCGTTCCGATTCTGGAGGACAGATCAAGATTGTCATTGAAAAGATGCCGCAAGGATAGTATAAATAACACCTACAAGCAGTTGGTCACCATAAATCCAACGATTATTCAACTGAGCCCAGCCAGTAACTTTCTCATTGTGAGAGGGTTGCTGGCTTTTTTATTGCACCAGCCGAGGCGATGACATGACATGGATTCTTGAAAACCTTGCAACGATCACCGCGATTGCTACGGCAGCGATGACGTTGGCTTCTCTGATTGTTGGTCTCACTCCAACACCGAAGGATGATGCTGTTCTGAAAACGGTGCGGCAGTTCTTGATTCGGTTGTCGATTCTCAAGCCATCTGACGTGCAGGGAATCTTTAAAGCTCCTCTCACGAAGGGTAAGTAATGCAACCCTCATATATCATCGCTGGAGTATTGGCGTTTATTGTCCTGGTTGTGAATACTCCCAGTTTGACATCATGGATTAGCTCGCAGTTTCAATCGAAGCCAGAACCGGCAACAAACGGGCAATGTGTGCGGACTCAATATCCGGTATCGATTGCTGATGTCGACAAGAAGGTTCACACATTCACTATTTGCCCAGAGACCGCGAAGCAATTGCATGAGGATTTAGGGTTGCAGATTGAGAAGGTGAGCAAGTGAAAGCGACTCTCAACATCGCCTGCATTCTTGGCATTGTTGCTGTCTTGGTGTTTCCACATCTGCCTGATGTGGTCATTCCAGTTGATGGTGGTCAGTCGAAAATTGAGGCGGCATTCTCTGATCAGCTCGCAGCATACTTCACTGAGATTGCAAACGCTGATAAGTCGATTCAAGAGAAAGAGATCGCAATAGGCGCGGCGTTTGGGGACTCTGGTAAAGTGGCTTATGAGGAAGGGTTGAAGGAACAGATTGAGCATCTGACAGGAACTGAAACAGATACTGGATCGCTTGACGAATTGCTGCTCAAGGTTGCGGGGGAACTGCAATGATTGACATTCGGGACAATGGCTGGCAGCGAGAACTGGAAGACTCTTCATTCTTGAAAGAGTTGCAAAAGTCTAATGTTCCAAGAGCGTTTCGCTCGTTTGCGAACCCTGAAGAAGTCCGACCGGACAAGGGTACGAACCAGCATCAACTTGAGAATCAGTCTTCAATGGGGAGCTGTCAAGGTCATGCAATCGCGTCATGTGTTGAGCAGTTGAACATGATTGCGACTGGTGGGGACCGCACGCAACTCAGCAACATCTTCGCTTACATTGCATCGCAAGAGATTACGGGCAGTCAGCTCTCTGGGCGTGATTCAGGTTCCACGATCTCAGCGGGCGTCGAGCTTGCAACAGGCAGCGGGATTCCACCTGAAGCGCTGGTTCCCTATCCGAATCCAGTCCGCTATCCGAACTCGCGAGCACGCCAAGCGATTCTTAAGAAGTCGAACTACCTCGCTGGCAACCCTTACAGGATTCGTTCTTCGGTTGCCATTAAGAGTCATCAAAACGCTATTGATTGGATTGGCGGCAGTGGTGTGATCTCTCTCGGTATACCCTGGTCACCGCCGATGAAAACTATTAACGGAAGACGAACTGCTGTTGGCGCGGCGAACGGTGGCGGTGGTCATGCTATTTGTGCCTTAGGGTACAAGGAAAGCGGCAATCTGATTTTTGCGAACTCTCACAATTACTGGCTTGATATTACGCCGAAAGCGTTTGAGCAGATGCTTCGACATCGCTGGACAGTTGCGATTGGTCTTAGTGATATGGCAAACCCGGTTCCACGGGACATGAGCCAACTCCAGAAAGGTCTCAGCGATTGGGCAGCAGATAAACAGGGGTTGTGGTCATGAACGGGAAGATTCAGTTCCTTTGCCTTGGTTTCAGCGCGGGACTAGTTGCCTTTGCGGTTGCTCCACAGGTTGAGACAGAAGCGAAAGCAGAATTACAACGTCCGTCGATTTGGAGCGTTGAAGAGACCGAACCATCAACAGAACGAGGGGAGGTGATCGAGTTATCTGACTCCATACTTGACGCTGTGGAGTCAACGAAACCAGCCGCTTCGCTACCTGCTGGACCTTTCTCAGAGCAACAGGAGCCTATCCAGGAAAATGGAACCGCAATGATTGCGGAAACCAAGGTTCAAGGACCGCTGAATACTCCTGCTGCTCTGACTTTTATAATGAACGGAAAGCAGCACGACTTCCATTCGTTTATCGATGATTACTATCGCAGACCGTGGACCTACCCTGGTGAAATCGACTCTCACATCATGGAGCATGGTGTTGAACCATCGACGATTCAGGGATTGAGTCATTCACAGAAAGAGCAGTTGCACGCGGCGATTCACGAGCATGAATCGCAAGTGAAGCCAACTGTCAAGAAATCGTTACAAGCTCAAACGTATTCGAATTGTCCAGGCGGTGTTTGTCCGAGTCCGAACTACTCGTATCAGACGATGACTCGAGGGCAACAACGCAGAGCAGCTCGCCGAAGATAACGAAACATCCGAGCCGCTCGGAGAAGTAATAATAGGCGGCAAACACAACATGAGCATCATCGACAAGATCATAGGATTACTAATTGCCATCATCGCGGTTCCGGTCGCGCTGGTTGGTGGTGTGGTTGTCTATGTCGTCGCGTGGATCGATCACAAACTAACAGGGAGGCGAAGTTGAATATCAACATCCAAATCGATGGGATTCAGGATAAGTTACAACTCCTCAATGATGCTTTTCTGACGGGGCGTTGTAAGCTGACTCACTCAATTGACTTGGTGTTCTCAGGTTCACCGATACCGATAATAAACAAAGGAACTGACTGGATTGATCTGCAATGGAAAGACAAGGTCGAAATTGATTTACCCGGTTGGGTTGATCCTGATGTTGATTATGTTCGCATCTGGAAAGATCGGGCGGAGATTCGATTCAAGGTCGGTGGAAAGGTGAAGATTCGATGACTGATGTAGAACGAGTCCGATCAGTATTGACCCGCGAAGTTGAGCAGCATGAATCGCCAGCATCAGCGCGAGAGATGCAGCGGAATCGAGATCGAATACGCAAGCGAAATATCGAGCGCGACTTTGCTTGGATCGCTGGTCAGGAGCTGGAGTACAACGCAGCAATACCAGCATGGATTGTCTGGATGCTGTTGAGTTCGGCAGTGAAAGTGATTGTACGAGAATTGGCAAAGCGGCTTTATGACAAACTAACGAAGGAAAACGTGTAATGGCAGCGGGTGTAACAGGTAAAGGTGATTCACTTGAAACAATGCTGTTTCAGTACGCAACCAAAGGGGAGCTGGAAAGTACAAGCAAGCATCTTGAGACACTTATTGAAACAAAGACAAATGGTCTTAGTACACAGATTGAAGGCATTGGCGCATCTGTCCGAATGATGGCGTCAGAGTTTAGAGCAACCCAGGAGCCTCAGTACGGAAACTGGATACAGGCAGGGAGTTTAATTGCTCTAGTTGCTGGTGGGATGTGGGTACTGATGAATTCACAATTAACGGGATTGCGTGAAACATACGCTCTCGGAAACCAAGCGATTCGATCTGAGATTGATCATGTCAAGAATGGAACGAATCGATACTCATCTGAGGATGCGGAAAGAGAAACCGATCGGGACATTGAAAAGACACGCCATCAAGAAATCCTGAATATCGAATGGCAGCGACTCCAAGACGAATCAATCATAAAGGGAAAGGTTGCAGACGCTCGACAAGATGAGTGGCAGCGATTGATGGAATTTGAGATAAATCAACGAGGCTTGTGGATGTCGAAAGAGCAAGAGAAGGTAAATCGTCTTGATGAGAAGGCTAGATATCACATTGAACTCGATGACCCAACCAGAGTGCAACCCGAAGATGTCTTGAGGGAGCTGCAAAGGGGTAACCGAGTAGAGGTTGAACCATGAACATCATTAAGCGAATGACTAGACGACGATTGGCGGGTCTCGGTGTGTTTGTTGCTTGTCTATGTTTGGTGATGTGGGAATTGTTATTGATTGCATTCTCAGACGATTACCTGCTGTCGGATTTAGCTCATGAGTATGTTGGCGGGATTAATTCAGTCACTCTCGTTGGTGGTGTTGGAATTGGACTCCTTTTGAATCATTTTATTTTTAGGTGGTAACGATGACAGATTATTTAGCTGATATTAAACCGCTAGAAGATGCGGGGAACACGGATGCTGAGATTCTTGTAATCAAACAAGAACTTGGTGTCACGCACAAGCCGATCAATCGTGCGGCTTTGATGGACATTCTCAATAAACGGGGAATGCTCCAAAAGGTGATCCACAACAACTCTGGTGAGAAGTGGTCGGGGACTGTCCTCAACATGCAGGCTGAGATCATCTCAGTTGGATCACCAGAACAGGTTGCTGGAATTCGTCTTTGGTTGTCGCATGTGACCAATCCTACAAACATTACCTGGGACACAACAAACCCCGAATACGCTACTCCATTCTGGGAGTTGTATCAAGCGTTCAGGGATGTTCCCAATATGCCAACAACGGAAGATTTTCAGGCATTGGCTGCTCTTGGTGGTGGTTGGAAGTTCGCTGATTTAACAGTTGAACAGATTGCTGCGTTACGATCAGAACATACTGCAAATCAGAGTAGCTCACTGCGAATCGAAGCCATCCAATCACTACGGGCAGAGATTGAAAACACGTATATCAACCCGTTCGAAAACGACGGTATAACTACCGCTGACGAAATACGAGCATTGATCAAGGAGGGGCTGTAATGGCAGCACTTAACTTCGTCTGGGATATTGGATCTGTACCCAGTACATGTGCTACCAGCGGTTCCGTTAGACTCAAGAACCTAAATGGAGCGGTCGATGAGTACGGGGCGTTGATGTATGCTCAGACTACTGATCCTATTACTCATGTTGGGGTTAAGATATTTAGCGATGCTGGTACGCCACCCACATACAAGGTGTCAATTCAAGGCAATGCGTCAGGGTTTCCAGATGGTACGATAAAAGGTGGTGGTAGTCCTGCGTCAGCAACCTTTGAGACCTCTACCTGGGACGGTTACTCATTCCACTGGATTGAGTTAGATAACAGCTACACCCCATCCTCCGTCAACGAGGAGATTTGGGTTGTTATTGAGCATGATTCGGGAACTATTGATACTTCAAACTACTCTCATTTTGTCAAAGCGTTTAGGTCACTGTTCCAGATGGATAGAGGTCTGAACTTAGCCGCAGATACCACAAACAACTGGTCAACGAAGACTTCAGAAGCATCGCCATCCCCAGCTATAGGGTTGCGTACAGCATCTGAAAGGTTTGGCTACGTTGCTGATAGTAATAATATGAGAGTCATAACAACCATCAGTACAAACGGGCATCGACAAGCAATTAAATTCGAGATTGCCAATGCAGTGACTATTGATGCAATCAGTATTATGGCAGATATCGAAGCTTCAGGAGATGTCACATTTGGGATTTGGAATTCCGCAGGAACCCTACTTGCATCAGCAACAACTGATGCAACGTCGTTCTCAGGTACATTATCAATATATAGATACACGTTAAGTCTAGCCTCTCCTTATACGCTAGACGCCGAAACAACGTACTACATCGGAATAGAGCGGGTATCTGCATCGTGCAGTCTGCCGTATACAGACTATACGGAATCTGATGATAGATTAACAACCCCGCTGGGAACAGACGCATGTTTTAGTTCTTGGGATGGTTCATCTTGGACCGATGTATTAACAAGAGTTCCGTATAACATAGGACTACACGTTACTGATGTTGCAACCTCTGGCGGTGGTTCTGTAATTGTAATTGAGGATGATTAATAATGGCTTTTGATGAATCGTTGACAGGTGGAACAACTTCCAAGATAGTCGAGGTTATGGTCCGAGACTCTACAACGGGTGCAGGTAAAACAGGGCTGGCATTCGGTGATGTGACCGCATCATATTGTCGAGAAGGGTCAACGCGAACTGCAATCACACTGGCGAGTGGAACCGCTGGTGATGCGTACTCATCTGGCAAGTGGTGCGAAGTCGATGCAACAAATCAGAAAGGTCTGTACCAGTTGCATGTGCCTGATGCTGCGATTGCCGTTGGTGTTGCTGCCTCGACGATTAGCTTGCAGGCAACGGGCATGATTGACAAGGCGATGAGGCTGAAACTTGAGACGCCAGTGAACGTCACTCAAATGAGCGGTAGCAGTACAGCAGCAGACAATCTCGAAACAGCGGCGTTAGCATACTCAGCGACTCGCGGATTGTCAGGCACAGCACTCCCAGCATCGGCAGCAGATGCAGCCGGTGGTCTCGTTATCAGCGATGCAGGCGGGTTGGATATTGATGCCAAACTAGCGAACACGAACGAAGTGACAACTGCACGCATGGCAGCGCTGACTGATTGGATCAATGGCGGAAGGCTAGATTTGTTGCTCGATGAGGTCAAAGCAATCACAGATCAGTTTGTGTTCACAGTTGCCAATCAAGTTGACGCCAATGCTTTGAGCGGAGGCGGAGGCGGTCTTGATGCGTCTGGCGTCAGAGCAGCGATTGGCATGGCTGCGGCAAACATGGACACTCAACTATCGGGTCTTGCAGGAGATCAAGGAAGTGGAGCAAACTCGATCACGCCAACTGTAGATGATGGGACCGATCCAGTTGAATCTGCCAGAGTGCGATTCACTAAAGGGGCTGAGTCTTACATCGCCACGACCAACGCGACAGGCACATTCACAACACCATTCAGCCTCGACAACGGGACGTGGACAGTTGCTATCACGCTGCCAGGGTATTCATTCACGCAGACAACTCTGGTCATTACAGGTGATGCAACACCGACCTATTCGATGACCTCGGTTGGGTTGAGTCCACCAGTATCGCCAGCAATTAAGGCTTATATCGAAGTGGTAGACGCGGCGACTAAGGCGCCGAAAGTAGGCGTTGCTCTCACTGTTGTTGTCACTGGTCCAGCGTCATCAGGCGGGTACGGATCAGATGTGACAAGTATCACGGTAACAAGTAATGCCATTGGTGTAGCGGAATGGAATGTTATACCGGGAGAGAGGTACACCATCACGGGTCCAAATAGTGTTGCCCATAGTGTTGAGATTCCATCGACCGCAACTGACCCGTATCCGGTGCAGTCAATCCTTGTGTGAGGGCTGTCTCTTATACACATCTCCGAGCCCACGAGACCTCTCTACATCTCGT
>OJDU01000043.1_pt1 | contig 34677 bp, 20 predicted proteins | sample 1592771 | NCBI WGS metagenome assembly OJDU01 (sample SAMN05416864, study PRJEB24817) | seawater metagenome | isolation source: Sea water | place: Canada:Atlantic | collected 2013-11 | reverse complement strand
GAAAGCAAGCAGCACGTTCCCTGCTACTTGTCTAAACGACCCGTATCCTGACCCTACGAAAACCATGCCAGATCCTGCTGCGATTGAATGGCTGTCTATTGTTCCGCCGTACCCCTCTACCCCGTTTACAGTGTCGAAGTCTTTCACGGTGTCGTATTGAAAGAGTTCTTCTCCTGTTTCAGAATTGAAAATAAACAGACGACCATCGAGTCCAGCAGCGATGACGGCACCATCCACAGACAGTGGGGTTGCAGAGAATCCATAGAGCGACTCGCAGCGTCTAAGCCTTCTGCTGCGTTCATTGCCGCATTCTGGTTGCACCTTAAAAGACCAGCTAGGCTCCCCAGTACCTAAAAAATAGGTATAAATACCAGGTAGGCCACTCTCAGTCATGTTAGCTGGGTCATTAATGGTCATGAATGACCGGACGGAATTGGTGGCTATGCCCCAGTGATTGCCTCCCAATGCTGTGCCTTCACCGACGCGTTGATTCCATATCATTGTGCCCGTATCCGGATTTAACGCCCACAGATCACCTGATTTTTGACCAGCAACTAAAAGCTCTTGGCCTTCACTTTCAACGAGCACGGCTGGGCCGCCAAAGTCAAAATCTACCGAATTCGTATCAGCTAAAATTATGCAGTTAGGGCCTGCGTTGCTGCAGGAGAAATTCCACATATCGTTCTCGAGTGCTTGGAAAATCCAATTTTCCTCCCCTGTTTCGAGGTTTAGGGCTATAACGGAATCACTCGTAGCTGTGGTTGGATGCGAAGTATTCTCGCCGGTGGTTACGTATATCTGGCGTCGCTGGGGATCAATTGTCGGCGTAGTCCAAATTGGCGCACCTGAGGGGCCTCGCTGCTTAACACCCGTTGAGCTTACCATGCCATTGTATTCAGCCGATGGCATTGTATGATATTCCCATAGCTTTTCTCCTGTATGTACACTAAGCGCTGTCACTGCGCCATGATTATTACAGCACTCCACGTTTGGGTTTCCGCCTGCAACCACACCTGAGCCAGAAAGCGGTACGATTATTTTGTCTTCAAAAATAACGGGGGTGCCGGTAATCATTGCCTGATTATCTGAGGCTTGACCACTAGAGACCCAGATCGATTCGCCAGTCTCTGCGTTGATTGAATAGATCATGCCGCCTTGATCGCCGAAAACTAAGGTACCCACGCCATCAATTACGTCATAAGCCATGGAAGAGCGCAGGCGAGTATTTGCTGTATAGACCCACTTAGCGCAACCACTATCTGTATCGAGAGCAAATACTCGACCAGAGTCGGTGGCTGAATAAAAAAGTGTTGTGCCAATGATTACGGGAGCGGCACGCATACTCGAGGTTTCTGGAAAGGCTATGGCCCAAGCGAGCTCCAAGTTCGACATATCGGTTGTCGTAAGGCCAGCTTGCGCAGCTTCAAGATGGCGTGGATTATTTCCATCGGCTCCGGTAAAGGTAAAGGACGGCTTCAATGATAGATCCACGCTGCGGCTGTCTAATGAACACATGGAGGCGATGACCCAGTCTTCAGCTCCGTCTTTAGCGGTTTGTTCTTGTGAACGACCGGTTTGGGAGATGCTTAAGCTCATGAGAAACAGCAAAGCCAAGAGCAAATAAATTTTTAAGGTTGTGTGAAGACGCGAATTTACATACATAAGCAAATTTTCCTGACTGTGTATTTGCAGCGTGCTTGATTCTAATGGCAAGTAAGAGGTGAAGTGCTAGTGAAATTCAACGGGATGTCAATTTCGGAATTCACATGCTTTTGCGAATCTGTCAGATTTCATTTATGAAATCTACTAAAGTGAATCATCGCTACTTTAATCGGCACCCCTCGATCTTCAAATTTACCTTGATTCGTGGAAATAATCCAAAATCAGAACTTTGAAAAGTAAAATAGCTATTAAAGCAGATTTTAGCGCAAATAAAGCGGCTGCATGGCCCGATAAAACGGCAAACAATTTTGCCATTCGCGAAGAGTATGGCTTGTATCAGCGGCTATCGGAAAGTATCGTAAAACGCAGATAGAGTTCGATAACTAAAAAAAGAATTTAAGCAGGCACTAATGGGCCTCTTCAATAGTTGTGAAATTGAGATGTAGGTAACGGCGTTTGCGAGACCCCGCTACCACAAACACTTCCCGTGACGTCCGAGAAGACTTCTAAGCCCACTACTTGTTTGTGGGCTTTTTTGTGCCTTTTGATCCGCCGAGTTCTTAGCTTGCTAGAGAGGAGATTAATGCTAGAGCGGAAGAACCGCCTATCCAAAGCCCTACGGTAAATAGTACCGGATTCACTTCACTCCACTCTTTGACGGAGGGGATGTAAGCCCTAGCACCTAACAAGATGATCATCCACGCAAGCGCTGGCCAGTAGGATTCATCCATTGGGAACACTATAAATCGAAGAGTGTTCGGAACGGCACTTCAGCTCCGGTAACTTGGATCAGCAGCAACCCGAAAATACCGCACAGTGCAAACATGCTTGTAGCGCCAGTTGATTTAAATCCTGACCCTATCATGCTTATGGTCATGGCAAGCCACATGAAACCTATCCAGCCCCATATCAACCAACCGAAAAGAGATGAAAGGTATTCTATAATCATATTTTACGATCCTGTAGTGGTCTACTAATTGGCGACTGGTCCTCAATGAGCAGTCCGCCCTTTCGATCGCTATTGTAAGTGCTTAGGGGTAACTAGAACAACAGTGATAGCGAAGTCATGCTCTGCCGATTAATGAAGTTCTACCTTAGGGTTGTGAGGTTGTCGCTGCAGTTCGACTTATTCAACGCCAGTGCTTATCGGAATAAATCGGGCAAGTTAGAAAACTGAGGAGCACAAGCATTGCCTCCAAGGAGCCACACACTTTATATTTGAGCCCAAAGATCTTTTTTATGACTGGGCAGTTTAATAATCATCTATGATCGATCTCGTTGTAATATTTGAAATAATTCCCTATGCTCACCTCATGATTCCAGCTATTGAAACTTGTGAGTGCCGACTTCAATCGTCCCAGAATAAGCTGCGAATATAACAAAGAGGTGCCGACATTGTATTTTTTAACAAGGAAAATTAGCATGAATAGGAAACTCGCATTGCCTTCATTTATATATTTAATTCTGTTTCCCCTGCTAGGGGCTTCGGCAACTGTATTTTCGCAGTCAGATGACGATGCCCTCGCCGTACTGGTACCCGGTGGAGGAACTTATAGCCGCTCAATAGACTCGAATTCCGCTCTTGCTCAGACATTTTTTGATCAAGGCTTGCGAATGGCATGGGGATTCTATTTCCCTGAATCAATCGCCTCTTATCAAGAAGCCTCGCGGCTAGATCCTACAAACCCGATGCCTTATTGGGGTGTAGCACACGCCGCAGGCCCTAATCCCAATAGTAGGTATGTAAATTTGCCGGATGATCCGCAAGGAGCAGGGTTGGCGGCGATCCGTCAGGCGCTTGATCTAGCGAGCAATGGGAGCCAGCTAGAGCAGGATCTAATTAACGCTACATTTGTGCTCTACAATAAAGACGCGATACCCGATAACAGGGAAAGAGACTTTGCTTTTCTAGCTGCGATGCGCAGTTTGCACGAGAAGTATCCGAACGACGCCGATATTGCGACAGTCTTCGGTGAAGCTTATATGAACACCACGCGATGGGATTACTGGGAATCTGACGGTTCCGCTAAACCCGGCGCATTGGAAGGCAAAGCTGCGCTAGAGGCTGCTATGGCAATTGAGCCTAATCACCCCGGCGCTAATCATCTCTATATCCACTTAATGGAAGGTTCTGGTCAGCCTGAGCTCGCTATGCCGTCGGCACAGAAGCTTGAGGCGACTCTGCCCATTTCGGGCCATATGGTTCACATGCCCGGACATATCTATCTCCGTGTAGGAGAATACGAAAAAGCGATTTTATCGAACGAAAGATCACAAATAGTCGATGATCAGTTTGCAGAAATATGGGGTGACACTAATTTCCCTATGATCGGAACCTACCCTCTCTCCCATAAAATCCACAAACCTCATGCCCTCGATTTTGTTCGTTACGCCAACATGCTTCAAGGGAACTATGAGGGTGCAAGCGCAGCAGCCATTCAAAATTCGGGGGCAGGTATAGGATCTTTGGGCGGCAACAATAAGAATTCAGCACATGTCTGGATAACGGATAAAGTGTTCGGCAGGTGGGATGAAATACACGCGAATAATGCGACGAATAAAGAGCTAGCCAATACGCCCTACTTAAAGGGCATGTGGGCCTACGTAATGGGCAGCGCCCATGCCGCCAAAGGGCATATTGCGCCTGCAGAGGCTGAACTTGCTCTTTTACGAGAACAAATTACAGCGGACGGTGTCAATGAATCTGGAGTTGGTCCAACTCCGGCAGACCATGTTCTAAGTCTTGCAATGCACGCATTATTCGGTGAGATCGAGGAGGCGAAAGGCAATTTTGATAATGCAATCATGCATTATGGTCACGCAGTTGAGTATCAAGATAATCTCAGTTACACAGAGCCGCCAGACTGGTCGCAGTCAATCCGCTTATACCTTGGAGCCGCATTATTAGCTTCGGGTCGAGCGGAAGAAGCGGAAGAAGTCTACCGTAAAGATTTAGAGTGGAATCAGCGTAACGGTTGGGCGACATTTGGCTTATATCAATCGCTTGAATCGCAAGGCCGAGCCCAAGAAGCGGCGATTGTTAAGCGACAATTTGATGAGCTCTGGCGAAACAGCGATGTCGAGCTTGTAAAGTCAAGGATTTGAGCCTCGTTGACTTGAATTGCGACTTCCTATTTGGATGCTAAATATATCTGAATAGGAAGAGCGTATGCACCGTAACTATGCGATTAAGATAAATGAGGTCGCAAAGACAAGGAGGTAGTATGCTCGGTATAAAGATAAGATTTTTAAGAGCGCGCTGGTTGGTTGCGCTCGCTGCCCTCTTGCCAATTCTCTCTTCTTGTGGACGAAGCCAAACAGAAGGTTCTTTGAGTTTAGAGAGTGAAGCGGTTCATCTTCTAGACGAGCCCAGACATCGAACTGTCTATCATGAGGAAGATTTCTATCTATTGGACGTGCAGTTAAATCCGGGTGACGAATCATTAGAGCACGTACACGATCAAGCGATTTTGCTTACGCGGTTAAGCTCTTCTTCTGGTCCATTAAAGGGCGAGGTCAGCGCTGTTACTGAATATGCTTCATCACCGTTTACGCACAGTATAAGAAACGAAGGCGACTATCTTCTAAGAATTCTAGCGTTGGTAAACTCTTCATCAGGATCCGTGCAGCAAGACGACCTGCCTACCGGTCTTAATGTACTACCTCAACTCGAGGATCAATGGTTCCGATCGTATAGATTGGAATTAGAACTCGAAGAATCGACCCCCATAATTCGCCATCAAAATTCCGGATTCATTACTCAGGTGTCCCCAGGAATGATTCACATTGAGCGTGAGGATGGAATAACGGAGGAACTCAGGCGTTCTGGAGATTGGGAATGGCAGCGAGGAGAAATAGCATACCGCCTTACGAACGTAGGCAATGACCCCGTTTCTGTGGTCATTAATGAAGCACGAAAGCGCTAAAAAATTAGAGAGTAGGGAAAGAATGGGATGCACATTCCGATGGTAAAAAATTGTCTTCTCATTGTTATTTTTTTAAGCTGCAACGCCTTTGGACAACTCGCAGAACACAACAGTGAGGGTCTCGCGTTCGGGCACGTTCGCCTCAATGTTTCGGACACGCAATACCATACTTCACTTTGGGTAAATCACTTTGGCGGGGTAGTAGCCTACGAAGGCGAAAGCACGATCATCCAGTTGCCTAACATGATGCTATTGTTAACTAACGATGAGCAATCGATAGGATCGCGCAGAACAGTTATGGATCACATAGGATTCAAGGTGCGAGATATCGAAACTTTTTTAGATAAATGGCGGTCAGCTGGCTTCGAAGTCGGGCGAGAGTTTATAGGAGCCGAGGGCCAAAAGAACGCGTACATCACAATGCCTGATGAAATTTACGTCGAACTACAAGAAGATCAAGCGCTTCCAGTGGCCGCCATTGCCTATCATCTACACTTTTACACGTCTGAATATCAGTCTCTTCTCGATTGGTATCTCTCTTCCTTTCACCTATCCATTCGATCCCGTGGCAGTATTTCGACAACGACAAATGTACCGGGAATGAATTTGAGCTTTGCTGACTCATCCACGACGCGATTCGCCACTAGCGGCTCTGCGATAGATAGCATTGGTTTTGAAGTCAAAAATTTGGATAGGGCAATACAGACACTGCGAGATAAGCAAATATCTATCGCGCCTCCCTCGAAATTTCTTACCTCGCTGGGGATAAAGTCTGCGTCGCTCATCGATCCGTCTGGCGTTACAATAATTTTGACGGAAGGGTTAATAAATTTCCCTTAAGTAAGTGAGACGTAAAAGCGAATGAAACGCCGACGCTTTATACAAGATTTTGGATGGCTTGGTGCGGGACTCGGACTAATTCCCGCATGCACCACGACTCCGGCAGATACTAAGCCTAGCAAGATCTCTAAAGTTGAAAATTACTTTGGAGAATGGAAGACACAGGACGGCCTACCTGTGTTTGATTATCTTATTGATCAAGACGCTGATCTGAATTCGCTATGGGATCCGATTGATCGGCCAGAAAACCGTCGCCATTTCCATGTTATTGGAAATCGGGCATTGCAAGTCGTCGCCTCTAATAGGGGAGACATTGGAATATTCGAAGAAAGAGAAGGTCACCGCTGGCTGTTCTATCAAGATGATCTTTACGGCTGTGGTCATTCGCTTATCCTTGAATCGGGAGGAGTGCGTTGGGGGTCTCTATACTCTGATCGTCCGAGAGACACTATACCGCTTCGGCAATTTGGCCCCACTCATTTCTCTGTTCACTCAGAATACGAAGGATTGAGGTTAGAGAGGACTATTTTGTGTCCGGAAGGCGATCGGTCGTGGGTTTTGGTTAAGGTTCAATTAACTTTATCGCTTGACGCAGAGCCGCGCCAATTGACTCATATCGAGTCATGGCCGCTGCGCCCGAGATTTCTAAACACATTTCAGTCCGACGAACTGCGTGACAAAGCAGCTTTGCGAGTCAGTTACGACATCAATCGCTCGGTGCAAAAAATCGTCGCACAAGAGATTTTCAATGAACCAGCAGAGACGATAGGAGCGCCTGCGACATTACTACTCGAGGACTTAAGCCCAGAAAATAGCGGACAGATGTCAGCATTGGAAGATGATCAATGGCCTACACTGCAAATTGAAACTGGACTCGACTTAAAGCCAGGTGATACCCAAACTTTATGGTTTCGTGTCGGGCGTTCGACAGGTGAAGAAATCTCGTCGCCTGAAAGTTTCTATGAGCAGCAGCTCAATAAGGTGAGGTCAAGAGTCCCTAAGACAACGTCTCTCAGCGTCCCTCATGTTGCTCGCGAAATTCCATGGCATGTCGCCATGCTTTCGGGCGGGGCGAACAAAGACGCGATCCTAGGTGGGCACACCTTGAATCAGTCCTCAGTTTATGGGTTTGGCCTAGGTGGGAATGCCGCTGCACGAGACTCTCTTCAACACGCGATTCCACTGGTTTATTCCGAACCTGACCTTGCGTTGTCTGTTCTTCGCAATACTTGTACCTGGGGCAGCCCAGACGGAGACCTGCCTTACGCTCTGACAGGAAATAAGAAGCCTCTTACCCAATTGCTGCGTCCCTCTGACCAAAACCTATGGGCGCTGTGGTTAGCGAGTGAATACGCGGCAGTAACCGGTGACTTGGCCGCGTTCGAGCTTCCTCAGCAATATCACCCTGATTATTCTGCGGCGAGTACGACGCTTAAAGATAATTTAAAAAAGCAGGCTTATTTTTTTATTGATTATGTTGGTCGGGGCCAGAATGGTCACGTACGTATTTTAAATAGCGATTGGAACGATATGGTTCTTCAAGACCCGATGATCGACAAGAACGCGATGATCGAAAAGGGAAGTTCGGTCCTGAACTCGGCAATGGGTAGCTGGGTGCTTGATCGATTTGCGCCGCTAATGGAGAACTTAGGAGAGCGCGACACGGCAGATCTTTGCCGGAGTGCTGCGCATCAATTGCGCGAGTTGGTCGCCGCCAGTTGGAATGGACGTTGGTTCGACCGGGGCTATGGCCCGCCTACTGAATCTCAGCCCGAAGGTACTGTGATCGGTCGAGATAGATGTTGGTTGGAGGTTCAACCTTGGGCGATCTTATGTGGAGCCGCATCAAGCGAACAATCAAGATCCCTCGTCGAAATATTTAAAACTGGGCATTGTATGCATAGTCCCTTGGGAGCGCGGGTTATTTGGCCTCCCGACTTAAGCAATAGCCGGGTAGGAGAGGGGACGCTTGGTGGCATTTGGTACTCTATTAACATGACGCTTATCTGGGCAACTGCGAAGATAGACCCAAAATTTGCCCTCGCGCAGTGGGAAGCGATGTCTTTGCAGCGCCATGGAGAAGCTTATCCATCTGTCTGGGAGGGCACTTTATCGGGTCCTGATGCCTGGAATGCACCGGAGTCGCCGCGCGCTGGGCGGACATGGTCGACTCCCGCATTCTCTATGCAGTCATTTCCCGTGAGTAACATGCACAGCCATTCTCAGCCGGTACTAGCCTGGCTGAGATTGCTAGGAATTGAACCTACAACAGAGGGCACCCTCGCTGTTAGGAGTTCTTATGAAAAAGCGCTGGGTTCTTATGTCAGCAGTACTTTCAGTGCTTCTTTTTAACATTGCGTGATTTTTCTGGACTCAGCACATTATCGGTCAATGTACGCAAAATCTAGAGGTAAGCAACGGCGGTCGCGAGCCCTGCTACCACCTCGCGCGAAGAGAATTTTTCCAGAAGCCCTATACGGACTCATCTCTGTATCGCTGAGGTTAAAGTGCTTCGTTAGCAGCAAACGGGTTTAGAAAAGGCTTTGGGGCGTTCTCCGCCTAAGGAGCTGCCATTGAAGATTAATGAACAGTAATTTTTTGCCAACACTGGCGCTGTTCCTGCATAGTCTTGTAGGTTAGAAATAGTTACCGCCCCGACAACTTCAGAAACTAGGAATCGTGAGTAGAGCCGCCATGCATTTATTCAGAAAACTGCTTAGATCATCAACACTTTTGCGCAAATGCTACATTGGTGCCGTATTGTTTTGCGCACTCGTACCGGGCATTCATGCTGCCACTGCACAAGAAATGCCCACAATCGGCGAGACCGTTGCAGGCAACACAGCAATAGAGGGCTATTTCAACTTATATTGGGATGATGCCTCGGGCAATTTATACTGGGAGATAGACAAGCTCGACACCGAATTTCTCTATCAAATATCGATGGGCTCCGGCTTAGGTTCAAACCCGATTGGAATCGATCGCGGTCAGCTTCGCGGCACTTATGTGCTCGCCGCTCAGCGTGTGGGTCCGAGGGTGTTATTAGTTGAGCCCAACTACCGGTACAGGGCAACGAGTGACAATCCTTTAGAGGTGCAGGCAGTCAACGATGCGTTTGCGCCTTCGGTTATCTGGGGCTTCGATATCGTCGCGGCCGAAGGCGACAGTGTGCTGGTTGATGCCACCAATTTTTTCCTGCGCGATGCGCGCGATGTCGTTGGGCAGATTGCGAGAAGCAATCAGGGCGCGTTCTCGCTGGATACCTCACGTAGCGCACTATTTTTGGACAATACCGCGGGCTATCCAGAAAACGTCGAAGTCGAGGCGATGCTGACATTCACGAGCAGCAATCCTGGCAACTTGGTTAATTCGGTTGCCGCTAGCGGAAATTCGATAACCCTTCGCCAACATCATTCGATCGTAAAACTGCCAGACGACAATTTCGAGCCTAGGCTAGCTGATCCGCGCATTGGCACGTTCGGTCCCACTATCCAAGACTACGGCACAGACATCGATACCGACAAGAATGTCCGTCTCGTTGCTCGCCATCGTCTAGAAAAAGCCGATCCCACTGCGGCGCGCTCGAGAGCGGTTGAGCCCATCGTTTATTACGTTGATTCAGGCACACCGGAGCCGATAAAAACGGCGCTGATCGAAGGCGCCTCGTGGTGGAATCAGGCCTTTGACGCGGCCGGATTCATCGATGCGTTTCAGGTGCGCGAACTGCCCGCAGGAGCGGATGCTCAAGATGTACGCTACAACATGATTCACTGGACGCATCGCCGCACGCGCGGCTATTCCTACGGTGGCTCGGTACAGGATCCGCGTACGGGCGAGATCATCAAGGGCAATGTTAACCTCGGCAGCCTGCGTCTGCGCCAAGATTATTTGATGGGTCAGGCGTTGGTGCCCGCTTTCGATTACATGGCAGAAGTGGTCGCGGATACCTCGGCTTCGGTGAATATGGCGCTGGACCGTGTGCGGCAGCTGTCGGCGCATGAGGTTGGGCACACGCTGGGATTTCCACACAACTATATTGCCAGCGCCTATGGCCGCGAGAGCGTGATGGACTATCCCGCGCCGCTAATCGAGATCACCGACGATGGCCGCATCGACCTGTCGAATGCCTATGTGCAGCGTATCGGCGAATACGACAAGCTCGCCGTGCGCTATGCCTACTCGCAGTTCGCCCCTGATGCCGATGCAGCCGAGGAGCTCGCGGCGATCGTGCAAGAAAGCCTGGATACCGGGTTGATCTTCATGGACCACAATAACAATAATTTCCGCGGTGCCGGGCATCAATTCGCAGGAGTCTGGGACAACGGCGACAACCTTGTAGAGCATCTCAAGCACGAGATCGAAGTTCGCCGTATTGGTTTGGCGAATTTCAGTCAGAACGTTATTGATCGCGGCACACCGATTTCGGAACTCGAGTGGGCGCTATTGCCGCTATATATGCATCATCGCTTTCAGTTGAACTCTGCTGCACAGAGCATCGGCGGAGCGGACTATCGCTACGCCGTTCGCGGCGACGGTCAGTTACCGCTTACTATTGTGGAGGCTGAAGAGCAGCGCGACGCGCTCGAGACCGTCCTGTCTACGCTCACGCCTGAGTTCCTCGCAATCGATCCCGAAATTCTTAAGATGCTGCCGCCTTCTGCCCATCGCTACGCTACCGGTGAGGCTTTTCCCGGCCGCACTCAACTGCTTTTTGATCCGCTAGGGGCGGCGGAAGCTGCGGCGAGTCTCACGCTCGAAATTTTGCTGCATCCCGCTCGCATGGCGCGACTCGTCGCCTACGGCAGCCTAGGTGACTACCCGAACCTCGAGGAGGTAGTCGATCGTCTGCTCGAGGTGACTTGGGGCGCGCAGACGCAGGGGAGTGACTATCTCACGCAGGTGCTGCATGTAGCGCAGCGCGTCACAATCAACGAGATGATGACTCAGGCCACGAGCGATGAAAACTCGGGAGAGGTGAGGGCGGTGCTTACGCAAGCGCTGGCACGACTTGCTAGCAGCCTTGAGAGCATACGCAGCCCCAGTTCGCATCAAGCGACTGCTGTGGCAGACATTCGACGTTGGCAGGCAGACCCGACGCGGAATGCGCCAGCCGAAGCACTGACAATGCCGCCGGGGGACCCTATCTGATTGCAGTCGTTGGGGGCGGCTCTTTGTAGGCTGTTGAGAGGTGAACGCACCTGCTGTAAGTACGCGGTAAGTCTCGATTTACGAATAACAAGTTACCGGCGATACTGAGTGTCGATTCCTAATAGGAGCAAATTATGCCCAAGTTAATTGCAAAAAAGTTTAGTGCCGGTCTCGGACTGCTCGTCGCGCTAGCCACACCTGCGCACGCGCAGCAGCAAGACACCTACGACTACTGGCAGCCTCAGCGCGAGATGATTAGCCGCGGTCAGCAGGCTGTCTTTATGTGCAATGGGCTGTTCACGTCCGAGCGCACGCTTGAGCAGGTGTTTGCCGATGAGTTGGCGTTTCTGCCGAATCCTATTGGCACTGCAGAGGGCGGGGACTATAGCGTCGACTGGGACTTAAAGGCTGTCGAAATTGGTGCGCCGGGCGCCGCGCCAACAATGCGTGCGGTGTTTCGCGAAGGCAATGGCTGCATCATTTTGCCGCCAGACCAAACCCTTGCAGATATCGACAAGCTGCCGGAACTAACCTTGCCTTACCCGCCTGGCAATCCTGCGCGAATCCCTTGGCCGGACGGCGATCTCGTTGAAGAGAAACCGCTCCCTGCGACTATCGATCAGGCGGCGCTGCTTGCCGCATCCGACTGGGCGTTCGACCGAGAGACACCCGAGCAAAAAACGATCAGTCTATTAATCGTGCACAAAGGTGAAATCGTTCACGAGCGCTATGCAGCTGGCTTCGATATGACGACGCGCACGCGAACCTGGTCGACGGCAAAGAGCATTGGCGCAACGCTTATCGGAATGCTCGTCGACGAAGGCAGGATGACGCTCGATGCGCCGCTTGGCTTCGACTGGTTGCCCGCGGCCGCCTCGCCAGAAGCTGATCCGAGAAACGAGATCACCCTACGGCATGTGTTAAATATGTCTAGCGGTCTCCAGAGTATCGACAATAACCGCCTCGAATACGCAACGGGCTCAGGCCTCTCCTATTGGGCGGGCGCGAGCTCTGTTACGGGTGCACGCAGTAGGGCGCTGATACGCGAGCCCGGCGCGCGGTTCGATTACGAAAATTACGATACGCTGCTCGCGGTTTATGCAATGAAACGCGCGTTGGGCGGCGAGAAAGACTATGCCGAATTCCCGCGCAAGGCGTTGCTCGATCGTATCGGTATGCGTAACACGCTGGTGAGCACCGACAGGTTCGGCGATTTTATTCTCAGCAGTCAGGTTTACACGAACGCGCGAGACTTGGCTCGCTTCGGCTTGCTCTATCTCAACGAGGGCGTATGGAAAGGTGAGCGCTTATTGTCAAAAGAATGGATCGATTTTGTTCGAACCCCCGCGCCGTCGACAGAAGAGATCGGCAGCATTTATGGCGGCCAGTGGTGGCTTGTGCCAGATGATCGAGATGACGTGCCCAAAGACGCGTACTCCACCGTAGGCAATCGCGGGCAGTTCACCATCGTGGTGCCGAGCCATGATCTCGTTATCGTAAGAAGGGGGCTAGACTATGGCAGACAGGGCTTCGATCGCTGGGATTTAACGAGAGAAGTGCTGAAAGCCATTAACTAATTTTCTGCAAAAGACTGTCGATTGACGCTTTGGCATCGCCGTAGAACATTTGCGTATTCTCTTTAAAGAACAAGGGGTTTTCTATTCCGGAGTAACCGGTGCCCCTGCCGCGCTTACACACAAATACGGTTCGGGCTTTCCATACCTCTAGCACCGGCATACCGGCGATTGGGCTGCCTGGATCATCCTGCGCCGAGGGGTTAACAATGTCATTCGCGCCGATCACGATGACGACATCGGTTTGAGGGAAATCATGATTGATTTCTTCCATCTCCAAGACAAAATCGTAGGGCACTTTGGCTTCGGCCAACAGAACATTCATGTGCCCCGGGAGTCTGCCCGCAACGGGATGAATAGCAAAACGGACGGTTTTGCCTTTTGCGCGCAGTCTCTTGCTTAGCTCTGAAACAGCACCCTGCGCCTTCGCCACGGCCATGCCATAGCCAGGCACGATGACAACGCTGTCTGCGTCGTCCAATTCCTGTGCCACGCTATCGACGTCGGCTTCGCGCATCTCGCCCGAGATGCTGGCAGACGATTCTGATTCACCGCCCCATCCGCCCAAAATAACCGAGACGAAAGAGCGGTTCATACCTTTGCACATAATGTACGAAAGAATGGCGCCGGAGGAGCCAACCAAGGCACCAGTCACGATAAGAAGGTCATTGCTGAGTGTGAAGCCGATTGCGGCGGCGGCCCAGCCCGAATAAGAATTTAACATCGAGACAACCACAGGCATGTCGGCGCCACCGATTCCGAGGATGAGGTGGCAGCCTAACGCGCCGGCGATTAGCGTGATCAGGATTAGCGTCCACAGTCCGCCACCTACAAGGTATAAATACCCCAGCCATACGCACAGCAGAATAGCCGCGAGATTTAAGATATGCCGACCAGGCAAGGTGAGGGGAGCCGAACTGAGCCGCTCTGCGAGTTTGCCGTAGGCGATAAGCGAGCCTGTGAAGGTGATTGCGCCAATAAAAAGACTCAACACCATTTCCACTTTGAGGATGCTTATTTCGACAGATGACTTAGCCGCAATCGTCGCGGCAAACCCGGCCAACTCACTGACTGTCGCCGAATCGATCGCCGCTTTGGCGACAGTTAATTCGAGGTGAGCGTTGATGCCGATAAAAACAGCGGCAAGACCCACTAAGCTGTGAAAGCCGGCCATTAACTCCGGCATCTGCGTCATCTGCACGCGGTTGGCAATACTCCAGCCACCAACGCCGCCTAGGGCGATCATAATGCCCATCAGCACCCACTGCCCTCCAGCTGCTCCTACGGTAGCTACGACGGCCAAAACCATCCCGATAATGCCATACCAAATGGCGCGCTTAGCTTTTTCTTGGCCAGATAATCCACCTAGCGCAAGAATAAAGAGAATAGCCGCTACAACATAGGCAGCTGAAATAAGACCTTCGTAACTGTGCATAACCTAACTCCGTTGGAACATGGCAAGCATTCGGCGGGTCACCAAAAATCCGCCGAAGATGTTGACCGAAGCGATCAAAATAGCGATCGAGGCGAGAGTCATCACGAGCCAGCTGCCAGAGACAACCTGCAGCAAAGCGCCAACGATGATGATCGAAGAAATAGCATTAGTGATCGCCATTAACGGCGTATGGAGAGAATGAGAGACGCCCCAGATAACGTGAAAACCAATAAAAATAGAAAGCACGAAAACAATAAAATGCTGCATAAAACTGGGCGGCGCGACATAGCCTAACGCGAGGCATAAGAATCCGCCCACTCCGAGCATTAGCGCCGTGCTGTTAAGCGATCGCTGCAGTTCTCGGCGCTCGCGGTCAGCTTTCTCGGCGCCGGTTTCTACGACTTCCTTAGCCTTGGGCGCCGACGCTGCAATCGCCTGAATTTTTGGCGGCGGTGGTGGCCAAGTGATCTCGCCTTGATGCGTAACCAAGGCGCCGCGAATAACATCGTCCTCCATGTCTATTACTGCGACGCCGTCTTTGTTAGGCGTAAGATCGTCGATCATGTGGCGAATGTTGTTGGCGTAAAGAGTCGAGGACTGCGCGGCCATGCGACTTGGGAAGTCGGTGTAGCCAACAATGGTAACGCCATTGTCGGTTACAAATTTCTCGCCAGGTTTTGTCAGCGCGCAGTTGCCGCCACGCTCGGCAGCGAGGTCAACGATGACAGAGCCCTGCTTCATGCTCGCAACCATGTCGTCAGTCCACAGCTCTGGCGCGGGGCGATTAGGGATGAGCGCCGAGGTGATAACGATATCTACAGAGGGCGCGAGCTCACGAAATTTCTCGCGCTGCTTGTCGATAAAAGCTTGGCTAGAGGGCGGCGCGTAGCCATTGGTAGCCGCGCCGTCGAGTTGCTCTTCATCGAATTCCAAGAAAACAAATTCTGCTCCCATCGATTCGATCTGTTCCGAGACTTCGGGGCGCACATCGAACGCCAGCGTAATCGCACCGAGTGACACCGAAGTTCCAATAGCCGCGAGTCCGGCTACGCCGGCACCCAGCACTAATACTCTCGCTGGCGGCACTTTGCCGGCAGCGGTCATCTGTCCTGTAAAGAATCGGCCAAAGTTATTGCTGGCTTCGATAACAGCCCTGTAGCCTGCGATGTTCGCCATCGACGATAGCGCATCCATCTTTTGCGCACGGCTAATTCTGGGCACCATATCCATGGCTAGAACGCTCGTGTTCTTGACCCTCATTTGCTCAAGCAAGGGCTCATTGGAGGCGGGATTAATGAAGCTCACCAGTATTTTGTTCGAAGGAAAGGCGTCTAGCTCGTCGGCTGAGGGTTCTCGTACTTTGACAATAATGTCGGCCTGGCTCCACAGTTCCGCCGCAGAGCCGACTACCGTAACCCCAGCCGCCTCGTAAGCTGCGTCCGGGAGTGAGGCAGCCAAGCCTGCGCCGGCTTCGACAACGCATTCGTAGCCGAGTTTTTGGAGCCTTTGCGCACTTTCGGGCGTTAGCGCAACGCGCGCTTCTGAGTTCATTGTTTCTTTAGGTGCACCGATTTTCATGAAGACTCCGTTAATTTTTGAACAATAATCCAACGTATTTAGTTTTGGTTGCTCAGAGGGCACGCGCCGCTTTGACTTGGCTGCAAGTTATCTAAGACTAAGCTATTTGCCACACCTATTTCTACGTCGAGGCGCTCGAAAAAGTTCTGATCGTGTAAAGACCCCGTAGCGGCGTGAGGTAACTGTTCCTTATTGAGGCGTTGACAGGCTCTATCAGACTTTTTTCAGCGCAATTTAGATGCTCTAATGACCGAACCCTCGCTGACCAGTGCGACGCCCAAAAATAGATTCTTGGAGGAATACATGAAAGGACACTTTCTGCGCAACCTGAGCAACCTGCGTAACGCAGCCGCAACGACAATTCTCACCTGCTTGGCAATTTTTGGCAGTGTAGCCAACGCCGACGTTGGCCCGGAGCAATTAGAGGCCGTCACCGCAGACCTTAAGTCTCGCATCGAGGCGGGAAAGCTCTCCGGCGCCGTAGTAACGGTCGCGCAGAATGGTGAAGTCCTTATGACCGAGGCCATGGGCTACCAAAACGTCGAAGATCAGGTGCCTATGCAGACAGACACGATCTTCCGCATATTCTCGATGACCAAGCCGGTGACTGGCACGGCGCTGATGATGCTCTGGGACGAGGGTAAATTTAAGCTCGACGATCCCGTTGAAATGCATCTGCCCGAGCTTGCTGGTATGCAGGTGTTCGCATCGCAGAACGACGATGGCAGCTGGGAAACCGAGCCCGCAGAGCATGCGATGACAGTACGAGAGTTAATGAGCCATACCGGCGGGCTGCTGTATACCCCGCCTCTCTCGCAGGGGCCGGTTGCCGAAGCCTATGCTAAGGCTGGAGTGATGGATCTCACCGGTACGTCGCTTGCTGATTCGATGCCTGCACTAAAAGACATTCCCCTTGGCTATCAGCCCGGCACGCAGTGGGTTTACAGTATTTCTGTCGACGTTCAGGGCTATATGGTCGAACGCCTGTCGGGAATGAGCTTCGGCGAGTTTCTGCAGCAGCGCCTGTTCGATCCGCTCGGCATGGTGGATACAGGCTTTTTTGTGAAGCCCGAAAATGCGCATCGCCTCTCGCGCCAATACGCACCTAACAGCGACGGCACGCTGCGCCGCACCGACAACCGCGGCGGTATTGCTGGGGGTTACGACTTTAAGAGCGCGCCGGTGTTCGAATCTGGCGGTGGAGGCTTAACCTCGACCGCAGCCGACTATCTACAGTTTGTTCAAATGCACCTGAACAAGGGCATGCACAACGGCGAACAATTGCTGTCGCCCGAGGCGATCGAGCTGATGCGCACCAACCAGCTGCCGGCAGCTGTGGAAAATATCGGCGGGCTCTATCCGGGTAACGTCTTTGGTCTGGATTTTGCGATTGTCGAAAATTCTGAGGCTTATCAAGCCGCTTCGCAGGGCACGCACTGGTGGTGGGGCATTGCCGGCTCTTGGTTCTGGATTGATCCGGTTGAGAATCTTGTCTTCATCGGCATGATTCAGAACGATGACATCCTCTACTCGCTGCAAACCCACGCGGCTGCGCGTGCGGCGATCTACCGGTAGGTTAGGATGCATTAAGCGCTAATCTGGCATCTAGTCGGCTAAGGGAATCGACTGGATGTCAGATTGGAAACACCCCAGCAGCATTGCGGTTTTCAGCCAATTCCGGTTATAATGCGCACCCTGCTAAATTTGGCTGGGTAAGACGGTCGCGTTAGAGAAGTTGATTTCGTGCGATTGAGGCGCTTCGAGGCGTCATCTACATTCACTTTGCGTCGCCTCGCATGGGTCGGCGTCAAGGTATTTGAAGTGGGCCTTGAGCCCATTTTTTGTATGTGTTGTTTGTGCTCGCGACTCTTTGTCTTGTTGGCGAGTTATCTTGTTAGCGAGAATGTTTCGTGACAAGAAGAACAGAGATTTTAGGGAATAACGAGTGAAGAACGCAGCCGTACAGATAGCCGAATTGATAGCGCCGACAGTAGAGGCGTTGGGGCTTATTCTGTGGGGAATCGAGCTGCAGCAGCAGGGCAAATATTCACTGCTGCGCGTGTATATCGAGCACGAAGAAGGCATAGGGATCGAAGATTGCGAGAAAGTGAGCCGTCAGGTTAGCGCCTTGCTAGATGTCGAAGATCCGATCACCGGCGAATATACCCTCGAGGTGTCGTCGCCAGGGATGGATAGACCGCTGTTTACCGCGGAGCAATTTGCGTTGTATGTAGGCGAGAAGGTTAACGTACGCCTGCGCAGCGCGCTGCAGGGACGCCGCCGGTTTAAGGGCGTGATTAAAAAGGTAGTAGACGACAGGATTGGTCTGGCGATCGATGCCATCGATGCCGACGACGGCGAGCTGATCGAGATTACGCTCGCAGATATCGACAAGGCCAATATCGACTTTTAGCTATGGTTACTCTGTGCCCCGGTCTGGCCGGCGCAAGTTTCGAGTAAGGTGACACTGTTATGATGAGTAAAGAAATATTGATGGTTGTTGACGCGGTCTCTAACGAGAAGGGCGTCTCGCGCGAGGTGATTTTCGAGGCAATCGAATCAGCGCTTGCAATGGCAACTAGAAAGCTCAACGAAGAAGAAGAGATCGATTGCCGAGTTGCGGTAGACCGCAAAACGGGCGAATACGAGACCTTCCGCATCTGGACGGTGGTCGCCGACGACGAATACGTCAACGAATTTACTCAGTACATGCTCGAGCAGGTACAGGAGCGAGACGCGGCGCTTGAGGTAGGCAGCAAGATCGAAGAGAAGATCGATAATGTGCCTTTCGGCCGCATCGCTGCGCAGACTGCGAAGCAAGTGATTGTTCAAAAAGTACGAGACGCCGAACGCGAAATCGTTCTGAACGAATACAAAGACAAAATCGGCGAGCTGGTTACCGGTACAGTAAAGAAAGTAACTCGCGAGAGCATTATTGTAGACCTAGGCGGCAACGCCGAAGCCATTCTCATGCGCGATCAGATGATCCCGCGCGAAAATTTCCGTATGAGCGACCGCATCCGCGCATTGCTCATCGACGTGCGCCCCGAGCAGCGCGGACCTCAGCTGTTTTTGAGCCGCACCTCGCCGCAGATGCTGATCGAGCTCTTCAAAATAGAAGTGCCAGAGATCAACGAGCAAATTATTTCAATCCGCGCCGCGGCGCGCGATCCCGGCTCACGCGCGAAAATCGTTGTGTCGACTAACGACGGCCGTATCGACCCCGTGGGCGCCTGTGTGGGTATGCGCGGTTCGCGCGTGCAGGTTGTTTCTGGCGAGCTGTCGAACGAGCGTATCGACATCATTTTGTGGGACGACAATCCGGCGCAGCTCGTAATTAACGCGATGTCACCTGCCGAAGTCGCCTCCATCATAATGGACGAAGACAGCAACACAATGGACGTTGCGGTTGAAGAAGATAATCTCGCGCAGGCGATTGGGCGCAATGGTCAGAACGTGCGTTTGTCGGCCGAATTAACCGGCTGGACTATTAACGTTATGAGCGAAGAAGAAGCCGCCGAGAAACAAGAAAAAGAATCGGTTGGCCTCATCGAAATGTTTATGGCCAAGCTCGATGTCGATGACGAAACTGCCGAGGTGCTCGTTAGCGAAGGCTTTACCTCTCTCGAAGAGATCGCGTATGTACCGATGGAAGAAATTCTGTCTATCGACGGATTCGACGAGGAGATTGCCGAAGAGCTACGCAACCGCGCGAAAGACGCGTTGTTAACTCAGGCGATTGCATCCGAGGAAGATCTGTCGTCGATGAATGTGGCAGACGATTTAATGAATATGGAAGGCATGGATAAAGAGCTCGCGCTAGAACTCGCGAAGCGCAGCATTCTGTGCATGGAAGACCTCGCGGAGCAGGCTACCGATGAGCTGATGGAAATCGAAGGCATGACAGAGGAAAGAGCGGGGCAATTGATTATGACCGCACGTGCGCCATGGTTCGAATAGTTGGTAGCTGGGCTGCGGACGAAAGTCGCGCGGCTCTGTGGTTCGAGGCCGAACCGATGAATTAGACATTTAGTGAGGGCTGCGAGGCAGCCGGCCGGTGAAGTTAAGAGAAACCGGCACAGAGCGCGCAAAGCGCGCAAGAAAACTGGAGTAGATTGAATGGCAGATGTAACCATAAGCGAACTCGCCAAAGTCGTCGGAGTCGATGTCGATAAGCTGCTGTCGCAAGTAAAGGACGCAGGCTTACCGCACAAGAAGGCCGACGAGATTATTTCTAATGACGATAAGAACACGCTGTTGCAGTCGTTGCGTGGAAGTCATGGGGAAGGTGAGGGCGCAGCTGCTCCAAGCAAGATTACGCTAAAGCGCAAAACGCTAGGCACGCTGAAGAGCGCGTCGAGCTCGGGTCGTGGTAAGACCGTTAACGTAGAGGTGCGTAAAAAGCGTACTTACGTTAAGCGCACCGAAGTCGAAGAAGAGGTCGTCCCCGAAGAGCCGGTTGCAGCTGAGCCCGCGATTATTACGCCAGATCCTGTCGTTGCCGCCGAAGCGGCGATTGCCGCAGCTGCAGAGGCAGCGAAAGCGCCTGCCGACGAACCGGCACCTGCTGCGCCGTCAGCCCCCGCAGCGCGAGCAGCGGCACCAATCGTCCCCGACGTTCCTTCCGAAGAAGCAGCCTCTGCCCGTGCCGATAAGCCTGGCGCTAAGCGCAAGCCTGCTACCAAGAAAGAGATCGACGACGAGGCCGAGAAGAAGCGGACGCAGGCTCGTACGACTAAGGGCAAGCCAGCTAAGCGTCAGAACCGCACGTTGCATGTAAACGACGCGTTTGTTCTCGAAGGCGGAGACAGCGAAGGTCGCCGCCGTGGTGGCCGTCGCGGCCGCAATCGGTTGTCGGGTTCTACTCAGGCATTCGAGATGCCAACTGAGGCGGTCGTTCGCGATATCAAAATTGGCGAAGCCAATAAGGTAACCGACCTTGCTCAACAGATGACTGTCAAAGCGGCAGCGGTTGTTAAAGCACTATTCAAGATGGGCGTGATGGCCAATATTAATCACGTTGTCGACGCCGACACAGCCACGCTGCTGGTCGAAGAAATGGGCCATCGTCCGAACTTCGTTTCCGAAGATGCACTCGAAGAGCAGCTCGCCGAGTCATTGGCCGCCGAAATTGGCGAAGAAAAAATTACGCGCGCGCCAGTTGTCACAGTGATGGGCCATGTTGACCACGGTAAAACCTCGCTGCTCGACTATATTCGTAAGTCGACAGTCGCGTCGCACGAAGCGGGCGGCATTACGCAGCATATCGGTGCCTACCATGTAGACACAGACCACGGCATGGTCAGCTTCCTCGACACCCCGGGACACGCGGCGTTTAGCGCGATGCGTTCACGTGGTGCGAAAGCAACCGATGTCATCGTGTTGGTCGTAGCCGGCGACGACGGCGTGAAGCCGCAAACCGCCGAGGCCGTGCAGCATGCGAAAGCCGCTGGCGTGCCTTTAGTTGTAGCGATTAATAAGATGGACAAAGAGGGCGCAGACCCCGACCGCGTGAAGAACGAGCTTGCGGCGATGGAAGTAATTCCTGACGATTGGGGCGGCGACACACAGTTTATCCCTGTGTCTGCTCATACCGGTGACGGCGTTGACAAGCTTCTCGAAGCTATTTTGCTGCAGGCCGAATTGATGGAGCTCACTGCCTATACCGACGTGCCTGGGCAGGGCGTTGTGGTTGAATCGCGTCTCGATAAAGGCCGCGGCGCGGTTGCGTCGGTACTTGTGCAGAACGGCACACTTCGTACAGGCGATATCGTACTGGTCGGTAAAGAATACGGACGCGTCCGCGCTTTAGTAGACGAGAACGGTGTGAACATTAAGTCGGCGGGCCCTTCTATTCCTGTCGAAATTCTTGGCCTTACTGGTGTGCCCGACGCAGGCGATGAGTTTGTTGTGCTCGCCGATGAGAAAAAAGCGAAAGAGGTGGCCGAGTTCCGCCGCACACGCCTAAAAGATTCAGTGCAAGCGATGCAGCAAGCTGCGCTTATCGATAATATGTTCGCAGGCATCGGCAAGCCGAACCTCAGCATTTTCAATATTATTCTCAAAACCGATGTGCGCGGCACGCTCGAGGCATTAACCGCTTCGCTCGTTGCAATGAACACGGACGAGGTGCAGGTAAAGGTCGTGTCCTCAGGTGTCGGTGGCATTTCCGAAAACGACGTTCACCTTGCAGCAACATCGAAAGCGATGATCGTTGGATTTAATGTGCGCGCCGACAAAACCTCAAAAGAAATCATCGACAACGAAGGCCTTCAGCTTCGCTATTACAACGTCATCTACAATGTGCTCGACGATGTGAAAGCGATTATGGGCGGTATGTTGTCGCCCGAAATCCGCGAAGAAATTCTCGGTGTTGCCGAAGTGCGCGACGTGTTTACTTCACCTAAGTTCGGCCAGATCGCCGGCTCGATGGTTATCGAAGGCACGATTCACCGCAACAAACCCATTCGCGTGCTACGCGATGACGTGGTGATTTATGAAGGTGAGCTTGAGTCATTGCGCCGCTTTAAAGACGACGCGAATGAGGTTAAGAACGGCGTCGAATGTGGTATCGGTGTGAAAAACTATACCGACGTGCGCGTCGGCGACAAAATCGAAGTGTACAAAACAACCGAGATCGCTCGTACGCTTTAACGCGTCGCAGTACTGCGAAACGCAGCAAGGAACTAGATGGCAAACATGACTCCAAGAGGCCAGCGCGTGGCGGATCAGATCCAGCGCGAATTGGCGACGTTGATCCAGCTCGAGGTGAGCGATCCACGCGTGGGCATGGTGTCGGTAACAGGCGTCGATGTAAGCCGCGATCTCGCGCATGCGAGGGTGTTCGTCACGGTGCTTAACACACCGAGCGCGAGCGACGAGGCGAACGATGCGCTGAGCAGCCCCGGCGATCTGGACAAGCTCGAGGTCGAAGAGAACCTCAAAGCGCTTAACCAAGCCGCGGGCTATCTTCGAACGCTTTTAGCAAAGCGCCTCGCGCTGCGTTCTGTGCCTAAGCTTCAGTTTCGCTACGACTCGAGCATCGAGAACGGCGCGCAGTTGTCGAGCCTCATCGACAGCGCGCTTAAGGCCGATATGGCCCAGCATGGCGACGATCTGCCTGCCGACGATAATAGCTAAGCGTGGCGCGCAGAAAGCAAAAAGGGCGACACATACACGGCATTGTCGTGTTGGATAAACCACTTGGTGGCAGCTCGAATCGAGCGCTGCAAGTAGTAAAGCGCTTGTTTGATGCCAACAAGGCGGGCCACACAGGCAGTCTAGACCCACTTGCGACCGGTGTATTGCCGCTGTGTTTGGGCGAGGCAACCAAGGTGTCGCAGTTCTTGCTCGATTCGGATAAAGCGTATCGCGCGCGGATAAAGCTGGGCGAGCGGACAGACACCGCAGACAGCGAGGGCGAGGTGATCGCCAAGGTCGAGGGTTTTACCATCGATGAGGCTGCAGTAAAGGCAGCGCTTAGAGGCTTCGAAGGCGAGATAGAGCAGGTGCCGCCTATGTATTCGGCGCTCAAGCAAGACGGCCAACCGCTGTATAAGCTAGCGCGGCAAGGCAAGACGGTAGAACGTAAGGCGCGCGCCATTACGATCTATTCGATCGAATTGACAGATGTTGATGCTGACGCAAACGTGATCGAGATCGAAGTCGATTGCAGTAAGGGGACTTACATAAGGACCATTGCCGACGATTTGGGGCAGATTCTTGGCTGCGGAGGGCATATAATCGCGCTCCGGCGACTTCGTGCCGGCGTCTTCTCTATCGAAGACAGTGTCACGCTCGAAGCGCTCGAGGCTAAAAAAGAGGCAGGAGGGTTCGACGCGATAGACGCGCACCTCATGCCAATGGACAAAGCGATAGACGATTTACCTGCCGTGCAGCTGCCGAGTTACACGGCGCAGTTTCTAAAGCATGGCCAGCCAGTTCAGGTTAGCCAAGCGCCAGCCGACGGGCTTGTGCGGCTTTACGAAGAAGGCGAGTTCATCGGCATTGGCTGCATAGACGATGACGGGAATGTCGCACCCAAGCGACTGGTGGTTGCATCGCCTGGTGAGTAACGAGTATTTAAAAATTCAGAGCGAGCGCTCAACTAAGCAGTAAAGAGCGACGCTTGGATAAGTGCATGAAGCACTCAGGGAAGACCTCAGCTAACTATTAATATGCATGGTTAGTCTGATTGAAAAGGATGTCGGCGACTAACAATTAATCGCATATTTATGGAGTAAGAAAATGGCTTTATCAGCTGAAGTAAAAGCAGGAATCATCAAGGATTATGCACAGGGCGAGGGCGACACTGGTTCACCCGAAGTTCAAGTTGCGCTACTGACAGCAAACATTAATGAGCTGCAGGGACACTTCAAAGAGCATATCCACGATCACCATTCGCGTCGCGGTCTCATTCGTATGGTTAACAGCCGTCGTAAGCTGCTTGACTACCTCAAGCGCAAGAGCGTCGATCGCTATTCCTCTCTGATCAAGCGTCTAGGCCTGCGTCGCTAATCAGCGTCGCGTGCTCGTAACGCAAATCAATTAACCGGATTAACTAGCGCATGGCCTGATGAGTTGGCCTGCGTTTTTTAAAGAAAATAGGAAAAAGTATGTTTAATCCAGTCGTTAAAACATTCCAGTACGGTAATCAAACCGTCACGCTGGAAACAGGAAAAGTCGCACGCCAAGCTACAGGCTCGGTTATCGTGACAATGGGTAATAGCCAAGTACTCGCGACCGTTGTTGGCCGCAAAAAGGCAAACCCTGGCGCGGATTTCTTTCCGCTCACAGTTAACTATCAAGAAAAGACCTACGCAGTAGGCAAAATCCCTGGCGGCTTTTTCAAGCGCGAAGGACGTCCAACTGAGAAAGAGACGCTTACATCGCGCCTCATCGACCGTCCGATCCGTCCATTATTCCCTAAGGGTTTCATGAACGAAGTGCAGGTTGTCTGTACCGTTATCTCAGCCGACAAAAACGAAGACGCAGATATCGCAGCGCTCATTGGTGCCTCTGCGGCACTCTCTATTTCGGGTATTCCTTTCGCTGAGCCTATCGGCGCGGCGCGCGTTGGTTACGACGCAGAAAAAGGCTATATGCTGAACCCAACTAACAGCGAGCTCCAATCGTCGCTACTCGACATGGTTGTTGCCGGCACAAAGTCTGCGGTACTTATGGTTGAGTCTGAGGCGAAAGAGCTCAGCGAAGACGAGATGCTTGGTGCCGTGTTGTTTGCACATCAAGAAATGCAGGCCGTTGTTACCGCTATCGAAGAGCTCAAGGCCGAAACTGGCAAGCCTTCATGGGAGTGGGTTGCTGCTGAAGAAAATGCTGCGCTTAAAGCGGCGCTTGCTGAAAAATTTGAAGCTGCTGTTATCGATGCCTATCAGGTGTCCGACAAAATGGCGCGTTACGATCGCATTGGCGCGATTCAAACCGAAGCAGTCGAAGCACTAGCCGACGAAGAAGCAGGCGTATCTGCTGCGGACGTTAAAGCGGCGTTTGGTAAGCTCGAGAAGAGCACCGTGCGTAATCGTATCCTCGACGGTGCGCCTCGCATCGACGGTCGCGACACGAAGACTGTCCGCGCAATCGAAGTAGAAACTGGCCTGCTGCCTCGCGCACACGGCTCGGCGCTCTTCACACGTGGCGAGACTCAGGCAATTGTTGTCACTACGCTTGGCGCGCTGCGCGATTCGCAAATCATCGAAGACCTCGGTGGTTCGCGCAAAGACCCGTTCATGTTGCATTACAACTTCCCTCCGTACTCGGTTGGCGAAACGGGCTTCATGAGTGGCCCTAAGCGCCGCGAAATTGGCCACGGCCGCCTCGCGCGTCGCGGCATCGCAGCGGTTATGCCACGCGAAGAAGACTTCCCTTACGCGATCCGCGTGGTGTCTGAGATCACCGAGTCAAACGGCTCGAGCTCAATGGCGTCAGTCTGCGGTAGCAGCCTTGCGATGATGGATGCGGGTGTGCCTCTTAAAGCACCTGTTGCCGGTATCGCTATGGGTTTGATCAAAGAAGGCGAGCGCTTTGCGGTACTTACTGACATCCTCGGCGACGAAGATCACCTCGGCGACATGGACTTTAAAGTAGCCGGTACAACCGAAGGCGTTACTGCGCTGCAGATGGATATTAAAATCCAAGGCATCACCGAAGAGATCATGGAGATTGCGCTCGAGCAGGCTAACACTGCGCGTAATCACATCCTCGTTGAGATGAATAAAGTGCTCGCGAAGTCACGCGACAGCGTCTCTGAGAATGCGCCTTCGATGGCTATGCTCAAAATCGATCCAGACAAGATCCGCGACGTTATCGGTAAGGGTGGCGCGGTTATTCGCGGTATCACCGAGCAGACTGGCGCCTCGGTTGATATCGATGACGACGGTAACGTGCGCATCTACGGCGAAGACGCCTCTTCGCGCGACGCAGCAATCGACATGGTTAACGCCATTACTGCCGAAGCAGAAGTGGGTCGAATTTACCGCGGTAAAGTGGCGCGTATCGTAGACTTCGGAGCATTCGTCACAATTCTGCCTGGTAAAGACGGACTCGTGCATATCTCACAGATTTCTGATGAGCGTGTCGAGAGCGTTGAAGAATATCTCACCGAAGGCCAAGAAATTCTCGTTAAGTGTTTAGACCTCGATGCGCGTGGCCGCATCAAGCTCAGCATGAAAGAGATTTCTGACGAAGAGAAGCAAGAGATGGCTGCAGCAGACGCTGCTGAGTAAGTTATAGCCTTAGTCGGCGCGCGATTTATAGATTGATTGGTAAATTTTCGCGTGTGCCGAAGCGCAGCAAAAGCGCTTTAGCTGACTTGGTTAAAAGGAAAAAGGGCTGTCCGAAAGGGCAGCCCTTTTTTCGTTTTCAATAGGGTAAATCACACCTAAGTCACGCCTAGGTCACACCCGTTACTGTTGATCTAAATCAATAGTTAGCGCTTTCTTCTTTTTAAACAGCCGATTGGGCCGGCAATCGCACGCTTGCCTTTTTTGGTTCTTGACCAGAAATTCATTCGGGACAACAATCGGGCATGGCGGTATAAATCTGCCTCGTCACTTGATGTCGTTCATCGCTCGATTATAAAAGCAAAACGGAGAAGGCAATGGAGAAGGCAATAAAAAGCACAAAAAGAATTGTCCAGAAATCCCGCTCGATGTTCACAGGCGCGTTCGCGCTCTCGACCCTTGCGCTTTTGGGCTCAGCCCAGGCATTAGGCGCTGGTGAGGTTACCTTCCACAAAGACATAGAACCGATTCTGCAACGCAGTTGCCAGAACTGCCACAGACCCGGCGGCGCTGGTCCGATGTCGCTCGTGACCTACGAAGAGGTCGCGCCGTTTGCGGGACTCATCGAATACAAAACAGGCCTGCGTGATCGCGCGGGTGCTATGCCTCCATGGTATATGGAGAAAAGCATCGGCATTCAACGTTACAAGAACGATCCTTCCCTAAGCGATGCCGAGCTCGCCGCGATTTCTACGTGGGCGCGCAGCGGGACGCCGAAAGGTGAGGTCGCAGATGCCCCCGAAGCGCTGGTGTTCGACGACAGCGTAAAATGGACTGCGGGGTTGCCCGATCTCGTTGTCACAACCAATTCGGTAACCAAACTTGCCGGCACCCCCGATTGGTGGGGCGAAATCGACCGCGTGCCAACGGGATTAACCGAAGACCGCTGGGTTAAATCGGTAGAAATTGTTGAGGTTAACGACGTCGATAACGAACAGGGGACCGGACGCGATACGGTAGGCGGGCGCTATATCTTCCACCATATGATTTGGGGCACAGCGGATCTAGACGAGAACGGAGAGCGAATCCCGAGCACCAATACCAGTTGGCCTGTGCATGAGGTTGGGCGTAATCCCGATATATTCGATCCCGACGGCGGCAGATTACTCAAGGCTGGCACCTACATTGTCTCCGATTCGGTGCATCTGCATTCCAATGGCAAAGACACAACAGGTCACCTAGAGATCGGCTTTAGGTTTCACGAGAAAGGCTATGAGCCGAAATATGAGCGCGTGAACGTTGGGCTCGGCAACGGCGTCGATATTTCGATTGCCGGCAATCAGCGAGACCAAGAGCTCCATGCCTATTCGGTTTTGCAGCAACACACAAAAATCATCACCTTCGAGCCTCATTTACACGCGCCCGGCGAGCGCATGTGTCTCGAGGCGATCTGGGGTTATACGATAGAGACGCTGTCGTGTGTTGGCTACGACCATAACTGGGTGCGCGGCTACGCCTACGACGACGATGCCACGCCATTGCTGCCTAAGGGCACGATTCTTCATATAGTTGGGTATATGAATAACACGCAGACCAATCCCAATATTCCTGATCCGCGCAATTGGCAGGGGTCGGGTAATCGATCTGTCACGAATATGTTTATCGACCTAGGCATGCGGGTGTCGATGAGTGAGGAGCAGTTTTTTGATGAGATGGAGAAGAGGCGCTCAGATCTTGATCTGGGCCCGAATGATCATGTGATAGGATGCCCTTTGTGTTTAGCGCCGCTAGTCGCACCGATAGCACAGTCGGAGTCGCCGCTACCCGAGAGGGAGGCCGACTAAGACAACAACCATGCCCTTGGCATAAAACAGCGCTATAATGGACGACGCGAAACGCACAGCGTCACACTGCCTGCGCGAGAGCAATGGCAATGCAATAATGGAGAGAAAAGACTCATGCAGTATCAGACAATTACGATCCGCGCACAGATAGCTCGATTCGTCGCCCTCGGCGCCGCCGCGCTGATGACTTTAAGCCTTGCGCAGGTCGCGAATGCTAATAGCTTTACGCGTGGCCAGCATATCGAGCCCGCCTACGAGGGGTGGCGTCCAAACGAAGACGGCACGTTTAGTTTCATGTTCGGTTATCAGAACGAGAACTGGGAAGAGGAGCCGAATGTAGAGGTTGGCCCCGAGAACATGTTCTCGCCAGGTGAGGCAGATCGCGGTCAGCCTACTCACTTCATGCCGCGTCGCAACCGCTTCACATTCGAAGTACAGGTTCCCGCCGATTGGGGCGACCGTGAACTTGTTTGGACGCTTAAAGTAAACGGCGTCGAGCGCAAAGCTTACGCAACCCTCAAGCCAGACTATCAGGTTGATAATATCGTTATAGCCTCAGAAACGGGCTCACTTGGCGCTGGCACAAGCAGCCCAGAATCGCGTTCAAATTTACCACCTGTCGTTGCAGTGCAAGGCGATGAAATACGTACGGTACGTGTGGGTGAGCCGATGAGCTTGAAGACATTGGTAACAGACGACGGCCTGCCTACGCCTGACGATGTGTTAGAAGAGTCGCGTGAGTTGGCAGAGTTCGTCGGTGGCCCGCTTGTGGCAGCGTTCATCAACGCCGATAACGTCTATCAGCGTCGTCTCATGAGTCCGCCTGTTCGCGTCACCGTTGGCAAGGTCAATGGCCTTTATCTCTCCTGGAATGTCTATCGCGGCGCTGGCAAGGTTACCTTCGATCCGCCAATGCCTAAGGTTTGGGAAGATACTCGGACGAGTGCTAACTCGCCTTGGGGCGCGCTCTGGACACCTCCACCGATTCCTGCAGACGGCATGTATGACGTGAATGTTACGTTCGAAGAGCCTGGCACGTATGTGCTTTGGGGCCGCGCCGATGACGGTGGTTTGTACCACGATGGCTACATAACAGTGAATGTGACCGAGTAATCGCGTCGAGCTCCTGCTGAAGCAGGAGCAATAAAAAAGGCAGCCTAGGCTGCCTTTTTTGTGCGCGCTTGTATGGCGGCTTTACATGCTGCGCCGGTACTGACCACCGACCTCAAAAAAGGTATCGGTGATCTGACCGAGCGAGCAAACTTTGACCGCGTTCATGAGTTCTTCAAACACGTTCTCGTTGTTGATCGCCGCGTCGCGCAGCCGCTGCAGGGCCGCAGCCGAAGCCTCTGCGTTTTTCTCTTTAAAGCTATTGAGCCGCTTAATTTGACTCTCTTTTTCTTCGGTCGTTGAGCGTGCGAGTTCGATTTCGACTTCGGGTTCTGGCTCGTCGCTCAAAAACGTGTTCACGCCAATAAGAGGCAGGCTGCCATCGTGTTTGCGATGCTCGTACAGCATCGATTCATCCTGAATCTTGCCGCGCTGATAACCGGTCTCCATTGCGCCTAACACACCGCCGCGCTCCGAAATCTTTTCAAACTCTTGCAGCACCGCCTCTTCAACAAGATCGGTCAGCTCTTCTATGATGAACGAGCCCTGACTCGAATTCTCGTTTACAGCCAAACCCCATTCTTTATTAATGATCAATTGAATCGCCATTGCGCGTCGCACACTCTCCTCGGTCGGCGTCGTTATCGCCTCGTCGTAGGCGTTGGTGTGAAGCGAATTGCAGTTATCGTACACCGCAATTAGCGCCTGCAGTGTGGTGCGAATATCATTGAACGACATCTCTTGGGCATGCAGCGAACGACCACTGGTCTGAATGTGATATTTGAGCTTCTGGCTACGTTCGTTGGCGCCATAGCGGAAACGCATCGCGGTTGCCCAGATGCGACGCGCGACGCGGCCTAGTACCGTGTACTCGGGCTCCATACCGTTCGAAAAGAAAAACGACAGATTATGGGCGAAATCATCTACTGCCATGCCGCGCGCGAGATAGGCCTCTACGAAGGTAAAGCCGTTAGAGAGTGTAAACGCGAGTTGGCTAATCGGATTCGCGCCGGCTTCGGCGATGTGATAGCCCGAGATCGAGACTGAATAGAAATTACGCACCTGATGTTGGGTAAAGTATTCCTGAATGTCACCCATGACCTTTAGGCTGAACTCTGTAGAGAAAATGCAGGTATTCTGCCCTTGGTCTTCTTTTAAGATGTCGGCCTGCACGGTGCCTCGCACTGTCGCAAGCGTCTGCGCCTTAATCGCTGCGTGTTCTTCGGCGCTTGGCTCGCGATTGTTAGCGCTAACAAAATTGGAAATCTGCTGATCGACCGCAGCATTCATATACATCGCGAGAATAGTTGGGGCAGGGCCGTTGATTGTCATCGATACCGATGTGCTCGGCGCGCAGAGATCAAAGCCCGCATAGAGCTCTTTCATGTCGTCGAGCGTGGCAATAGAGACGCCAGAATTACCCACCTTGCCATAAATATCGGGCTGATGATCCGGGTCGAAACCGTAGAGTGTCACCGAGTCGAAGGCGGTGCTAAGCCGCTTCGCCTCGGCGTGTTCCGACAACTGCTTAAAACGACGGTTGGTGCGAAAAGCATCGCCTTCGCCTGCAAACATGCGGGTGGGATCTTCGGACTCGCGCTTAAACTGGAAAACGCCTGCAGTGAACGGGAAGCGCCCGGGCACGTTTTCGAGCAGAAGCCATTTGAGCAGATCGCCGTGGTCGCTATAGGTGGGTAGCGACACGCGCGACACCTTCGTGCCCGACAGCGAGGTGCGCGTGAGTGCGGTGCGCAGCTCTTTATCGCGGACTTTTACCACATACTCGTCGCCCGAATAGTCTTCTTTAAGCTGATCCCAGCTTGCTAATAATTTGTTAGCGCGACTGTCGATAGCCGATTCGCGTTTCTCGATTAGCGCATCGAGATCGCTGCTGTTTGTGTTGGTTGCCGCAAGCATCGCTTTAGCCGCAACTAGCTGCTGCCGCTCACGCGCGATCTGAGCCTGCTCGCCCACTAACTTGTGGTAGCCGCGCACCTCTTCGGCGATCTCGGCAAGGTAGCGCTGATTCTGCGCGGGAATAATCACTGTGCGCTGTGTCGAGGTTTTGGTGTCGGTTCGTGCAAGGCTCGACGCATACTCGGGCAAGCCATGCTTGCGCAGCTGTGGTACGAGCGCCTGATACAGCGCAGTGATGCCGTCGTCGTTAAACTTAGAGGCGATTGTGCCATAGACTGGCATGGCGTCTGGCATTTCGCTCCATGCTTCGCGGTTGCGCTGCACCTGTTTGCACACGTCGCGCAGGGCATCTTCGCTGCCTTTGCGATCGAACTTGTTGATCGCAAAAACGTCGGCGTAGTCGAGCATATCGATTTTTTCGAGCTGGCTCGCCGCGCCAAACTCCGGTGTCATGACATACAGCGAGGAGTCGACGTAGGGCACGATACCCGCGTCGCCCTGACCTATGCCCGGGGTCTCGACAATAATGAGATCGAAACCGCCGAGTTTAAAGGCGGCAATGAGGCTACTCAGGCGCGCAGGAATTTCCATCGCTGCATCGCGAGTCGCCACCGAACGCATCATAATGTTGGGGTGATTAATTGCATTCATGCGGATGCGGTCGCCGAGCAGCGCACCGCCGGTCTTGCGCCTCGTCGGATCTATCGCCAATACCGCGATTTTAAGCGTGTCGCCCGCGTCTTGCCGGAAACGTCTAATGATTTCGTCAGTTGTCGACGACTTACCTGCCCCGCCAGTGCCGGTGATACCGAGCACGGGGGTGGCGCTGGTTTTTGCCTCGGCCTCTAACGCCTCAAGCTCTGCTGATGTGTAGTGATCGCTCTCGATAGCCGTGAGCGCACGCGTTAGAGTGATTCGATCACCCGGCGCCAACGCAGCAAGACTTGGCGGCGCTGGCCGGTCTGTCGCCTGCCTGCACTTCGCGATCATGTCGTCGATCATGCCCTGCAAGCCAATGGTCTGACCGTCGGCGGGAGAGTAAAGGCGAGTCACGCCGTAGCTGTGTAACTCGTCGATTTCGGCGGGGATAATCACGCCGCCACCACCGCCAAATATTTTGATATGCCCCGCGCCAAGCTCGCGCAGTTTGTCGACCAAATACTTAAAGTATTCGATGTGCCCACCCTGATAAGAACTGATCGCGATAGCGTCGGCGTCTTCTTGCACCGCCGCCTCAACGATCTCTTGCACCGAGCGGTTATGAGCGAGGTGAATGACCTCTACACCGCTGGCCTGCAGGATTCTGCGCATGATATTTATTGCCGCATCGTGGCCATCGAAGAGGCTTGCGGCGGTGACAAATCGGAGAGGGTGTTGGCTGTGTAGGGCTGGTTCGACGGCCTTGGCCGCGCTGGCGATAGAAGTCACGCTCATGCTGTTATCTCGTCTGCTTTTTTTCTTGGAATACCCTGAGTTTAGCCGATTCTGGTTAATGAGACACTCCCCAAAACAATGTTGGGAGGTCTCTTAATAATAGTCGCAGATCGAGGCAAGCAAATGCGTCTACTGCTAGAAAACTGTCACATGATGGTGCTAGATTGATAGGTGAGTTAGCCACATTCTCTTGGGGAGACACTGCATTACAACTTCAATTTCTAAGATCATTTCATTTTCTGTGTTCGGCTTTGGCGTAGCGGTATCCTTTGGCCTAAGTGCCGACGACTCTGCGCCGCAGTGGATCGCGGGCGATCATCACATTCATAGCCGCTACAGCACCGGCTGGGACCGTGAGCAAGAGCCGCCCGCGCCAATATTGGGTGGCGATGCGATCTATCCGATACAGATGAATGCGCTAATGGCCAAATATTTTGGGCTTGGCTGGATGGTGGCGACCGATCATGGTGGGCCGAACCACAGTCAGGTGAATTTAGAGCAGGCGTATCCAGAGTTACAACAGTCGCGTTTAGTTGTTCCCGAGGTTGTGCAATTTTGGGGAATGGAATTTGATACCCCGGGTGCGGATCATTCGAGTTTGATCATTCCGCACAGCCACGAAGAGAGCGCGCAATTATTTGCCATCGAGTCGCGTTTCGCTAAGCGCGAGCCATGGCCTGCTGACCCGAGTTGGGATGCAGAGCCGCGCTTGCTCGAAGCGCTGAGATTTATGACTACTCAGGAGCGGGCACCGATACTTATAGCCAATCATCCGTCGCGTTCGGCCAAAGACATTGGTGTGTACGGTCAATACACCCCTGCCGAACTGCGAGATTGGAACGATACGGCGCCCAACATTGCGGTTGGCATGGCAGGAGCGCCGGGGCATCAAGCGGCGGCGCTCAACAAGGATGGCGGCGCAGGCAATCCGCGCCCTAGGGGCTATTATGGCAACGCGAGAACCCTAGGCGGTTTCGATCAGTTCACGGCGATAGTCGGTGGGTTTTGGGACTCTATGTTAGGCGAAGGGCGGCACTGGTGGGTGACTGCAAATTCGGATTCGCATGTTCATTACAGCGAGGGCGGCGTCGATTTTTGGCCCGGAGAATACTCGAAGACTCACGTCTGGGCTGAGAAGAATCACGATGCGATCCTCGACGGTATTCGACACGGCCGCGTATTCGTCACGACAGGCGATCTTATTTCCGCATTAGAATTTTCGGTGAATGCGAGCGGCGTTTCAGCGAGCCTTGGCGACGAGCTTGTCGTAGAGAAGGGTGCCGAAATCGAGGTGGTCATCCGTTATCTCGACCCGGAGTCCAACAACGCGCGTGGCGAAAATCCGAGTGTTGCAAGAGTCGATCTTATTAGGGGTGACCTCACTGGTATTGCGGAAGACCGTAGCAACGATTCAAACCCTACTACTCGGGTACAGCAGCGATTCGCCGCACACCAGTTTAGCGCCGAAGG
>OJDU01000040.1_pt1 | contig 35845 bp, 59 predicted proteins | sample 1592771 | NCBI WGS metagenome assembly OJDU01 (sample SAMN05416864, study PRJEB24817) | seawater metagenome | isolation source: Sea water | place: Canada:Atlantic | collected 2013-11 | reverse complement strand
ATCTACACAGAGTAGATCGTCGGCAGCGTCAGATGTGTATAAGAGACAGTCTTTACATAATGTAGAATACACAGACACTTACACTAAACAAATGGATAGTGAAGGATTGTCAGTACTTAAATGGAGTATGTTTGATAGTCCAGATACATTAGGTAGTGGTAAGATGTTTATGGAAAGTGAACCAGTATTTATATTAGATGAAGTCCTTAAAAAGGAAAGAATTAATGCTTTTGTTATGTTAGGATATGTAAGTAAGACTTACGGAGATAAATTAGCAATACCATCAAATAGTGGTCATAGGGTTGGTAAAGCTATAAAGATTAGATGTATTAATAAGATAAAGAGGTTCAAAATCATTAAGGGTCTTATTCAATACGGAATAGAAAGAATACAAGTATCAAACGAATTCATATACTTTGATACCGACAACTACCTTAAAGAACCCCTTTTTATTTGTTTTTAATTATTTTGTTTTTAGTTTTAGAGGAAGGTTTAATCAGCTTTCCTCTTTTTTTGTGTTAATTTTAACATTTCTTTAACACTTTTATTTAAAAAGAGTTTGTAGATTTGCTTCGTAATTAATAACTAAAACAAATATTATGGAAGAATCAAACTGCTGTGGAGCTTGTCGTTTATGGGAAACTGACATCTGCTCTTATTGTAAAGAACACGCTGAATTTGCCAACATAGAAGAATGGCAAAGAAAGGAAGAAGCAATGAACTACAAAAACTCTGTTATGGATAAGATAATAGATGTATGGAACTCATTTAAAGTAATTAAGAGATGAGAGATAATAGATACACTCAGCAAGAGGTAGATAGTGCTATAAATAACTTAACAAGAAACCTTGATGACTTAAACCTACAGAAAAAGTCTATTAATGAGCAAATAAAAAACATTAAGAACAATATTAAATTCTACGAAGAATTAGATTGTAGTCAACTAAAAGTATTTTAATTATGATTATAAACGAATCAAGTTGGGAACAACTTAAAAATGATATAGAACACCATCTTAAATTAGATGAGAATATAACTGATGTAGATATCAGATATCAAGTTAGAGAAACAGACGGAATTAAAAATATAATAAGATTTAATGCATTATTAAAATAATTTTTATATATTTGCAAAAACTAAGAAACATTATGAAAGATTTATTAGACTTTAAGAACCACAGAATAGAAGCTCTACAGAGCAAGTTGTTTGACTTAGAACAGAAGATAGGAATCCTTGAGACCTACATCTTTGAACTAACTGACAAAGATTGCCCAGAGGAATACAAGAGAATAGTTAAAAACCAATTATTAAAAACAGATTAAATTATGACAATTTTAGAAAAACTACAGAAGATTCAAGTAGAACTAAAGGTTACTAAAAACCAAACCAACGCTTTCGGTAAGTATAAGTACCGTTCAGCAGAAGACATCTTAGAAGCAGTTAAGCCTTTTGAGGACAAGTATAAAGTAGTGTTTAAGATTTCAGACACTTTATCAGAAGTAGCAGGACACGTTTATGTTGATTCAGAGGCTAAGATTATAGATACGGAATCCACAGACAGAGAGAGTTCAGTATCTTCAATGGCACAAGCTATTATAGACTTTAGTGCTAAAGGTATGCAAATGCCACAGAGAACTGGTGCAGCATCATCTTACGCAAAGAAGTATGCTTTAGGTAACTTATTGCTTATTGATGACAATAAAGATGCAGATGCAACAAACACGCACGGTAAGACCTCTAATACAGCTTCTAAGCCAACTTTAAAGTTAGGTAGCCCAGAATACAATAAAGTAGTTAGCTTTATGTCTAAGGGAGGAGAATACTCTAAGGTTGCCCTTAAATACATTATACCAGCAGAAGTTGAAAAACAATTAAAAAAGTAATATGAACGATATAGAATTAAAACCAACCAAGAAAGACCATTACAGATTACTTCTAAATGGAGTAGATGTTACTGGCGAACAAGAGAGAAGTGTGTTTAGACACATATTACAAACAATAGATAATGCAATAGATAACTAATATTAATAATTAAAACCAATAGAAATTATGAGCTTACAATTAACTGGAACAATTAAATTAATCGGAGAAGTACAAACATTTGACTCTGGATTTAGAAAAGTAGAATTTGTATTAACTACAAATGACGAGAAGTACCCACAAGACGTAAAGTTTGACATCTCACAAGACAAGGTAGATGACTTCTTAAAGTACAACAAGGTAGGTTCTTCTGTAGACGTTTCTTTTAACGTTAGAGGAAACGAATACAAAGACAAGTACTATGTGAACCTTTCTGCTTGGAAAGTCTTTAAAGCGGATGCAAACAAACCTGCGACTGATATCGGAGTGCCAGTAGATGAGTTAGCTGTGGATGATTTGCCATTCTAAACAGTTAACCTTTAATTCAAGAGGGGTGTTTAACAGCATCCCTTTTTTTTACCACTAAAAACAAAACAAACATATGAGAATATTAGTAGCTTGTGAAGAAAGTCAAGCAATAACAAAAGAATTTAGAAAATTAGGACACGAAGCATTTAGTTGCGACATACTACCTTGTAGTGGTGGACACCCAGAATGGCACTATCAACAAGATGTATTTGAAGTAATAAACAAGGGTTGGGATATGATGATAGCACACCCTCCTTGTACTTATTTAGCGGTTAGTGGTGCAAGATGGATGTATCATCCAGAAGATAGTGATTTAGATTTTAAAGACAGAAGACCACACCCTAAACACCCAAACCGAAGAAAACAACAATCAGATGCACTTGATTTTGTTCAAAGATTAATGGATGCACCAATCGATAAAATAGCTATTGAGAACCCTATAAGTGTTATTAGCAGTAAGATTAGAAAACCAAATCAAATAGTTCAACCTTATATGTTTGGAGATAAAGCATCAAAAAGCACTTGCCTATGGTTAAAGAACTTGCCATTATTAGAACCAACAGATATTGTTGAGAAAGGAGAGTATTTTGAATTTACAAGTAAAAAAGGAGTCAAGAAAAGAATGGCGATGTGGTATTATGAAGCACTACAAAAAGCTAAAACATCGGCAGAAAGAAGTACTTTGAGAAGTAAAACATTTAAAGGAATGGCGGCAGCAATAGCTAATCAATGGACTAAATAAAAAACAAAATGACAGAACAAGAACTACAAGAACACGACCACTTAATGTTTATGCAGTCAATAGAGGAAGACTGTGCTATTGATATAAATAAAAAAATAGAACACCCTCCAGTAGCTATTAGTTTTAAATCTAAAGAAGTTGACACTAAAGACGGTGCTAAAGAGTTCCCTATACCAATAGGTACTTATGGTAATTTTAGCTTTATACAAGCACCTCCTAAATCTATGAAGACTTTCTTTGTTAGTTTATTAGCATCCGCTTTCTGTAACCCAAAAGGTATTCACACAAAAGGAATGAGTTCTTTTAGAGACGGTAAGCAATTTATACACTTTGACACAGAACAAGGGGAATGGCATTCTCAGAGAGTGTTTAAAAGAATCCAATGGATGAACAAAGGGCTTAGTTTAGATTTTTACCATACATTTGCTTTAAGACAGATTAACTACAAAACAAGAATAGATTTTATAGAGTACTATTTAGAGAACCTTAAACAAGAAGGTAAGGAAATTGGATTAGTCGTTATAGACGGTATTGCCGATTTAGTTTCAGATGTAAACAACCTTGAAGAGTCTTCTGCTGTAACTCAAAAGATTATGGCTTGGACATCAATATACAACTGCCACATTGTAACTGTAATCCACAGTAATAACGGTAGTGATAAGCCAACTGGTCATTTAGGTAGTTTCCTTGAAAAGAAGACTGAAACTCAAATACAATTACAGAGAGACGAGAATAAGTTAGGAGCAATAACAGTATCCTGCAAGAGAAGTAGAAACACACCATTTGAGTCATTTGATTTTAAGTTAGACGAAGCAGGTCTTCCTAAGATAATTAATCCAGATGATTTAAGTAGCTTCTAAACATTTGTTTATAAGTTTTATAGAAAGTTTATAACTATACTTGTTTAATACTTGCAGGTATAGTTATATTTCTTTTATGAAACAATCAAGAGACTTTAGACCTCGTCTAAAAGGTAATGTTTTAAAAGCATACAACAAACTTACAAGCCAAGAAAACAGAATACTTGTTATTGGCGATTTACACGAACCTTTCTGCTTAGAAGGGTATTTGCGTTTCTGCAAGGAAACATACGCTCAATACAACTGTAACAAGGTTGTCTTTATTGGCGATATTATAGACTCACACTACAGTTCTTATCACGAAACAGATGCTGATGGATTAGGTGGTGGAGACGAACTTGAATTAGCTATCTCAAAACTAAAGAGATGGTATGATGCTTTCCCAGAAGCTGATGTTACATTAGGTAACCACGATAGGATTATTATCCGTAAAGCACAATCATCAAACATACCTTCTAAATGGATTAAGAACATTGGAGAGGTATTAGAAACTCCTAAGTGGAATTTTGTTACTGATGTTTATTATGACGAGGTAAGATACGTTCACGGAGACAAGAGTGGTAAAGCAAGAATGGCTGCTAAAAGAGATATGGTATCTACTGTATCTGGTCATTATCATACAGATTTTTATTGTGAATGGATGTTCGGTAAAACACGAGCAATCTTTGGTATGGCAGTAGGTTGTGGTATAGACTCTAAGTCTTACGCTATGGGTTATATGCAAGGCGGTAAGAAAGAAGCTATTGGTTGCGGTATCGTAGTTGGTGGTCATACTGCATTTAACGTAAAGATGGAGCTGTAATGGATTATAATAACGACTTCAAGTACGATTTAAAGGTTGGTCAAGTCAAAGAAGAGGAGCTTGGTAAGATACTTAACAACGCTACAATAGAGGTTAAGTTTGACTTAAAAGCCTTAGAGACTGGTAATGTTTATGTGGAGTACTGGAGTAGAGGTCGTAAGTCTGGCATCTCTAAAACAGAAGCTGAATACTATTGCTTTGCTTTTGGCAACACCTTTCATTTAATACCTACCGAAGAGTTAAGAGATAAGTGCAGGAAATATATCGGCACAAAGAGGGATAAAAAAGGAGGAGACTCCAATACTTCAAAAGGAATACTACTACCTATAAAAGAGCTGTTTTAATGACACACACCATTATATCCCCTCTGTTTGTAATGCTACCAAGAAAAACTAAGGCGGATAAAAGAGTGTCTCTTAATATGAATACTTACAGAAACTTACATCACTCTGTAAGCGGACAAGCTAAAAAAGAGTACACAAAGCTCGTTAGAGAGCAGTTAATCAACTTAGACATACAAACACCAGTCGAGATAACTTATAAGGTCTACAAGGCTTCTAATAGGCGTTTAGACAAGATGAATGTAATAAGTGTAGTCAGTAAGTTTCTTTTGGATGCTATAACTGAATACGGTTGTTGGGAAGATGATAATGATATACACGTAAAAACCGAAACCATTCTACCTACGGAACTCGATAGAGAGAACCCAAGAGTAGAAGTAATAATAAAAGAAATATAATGTTAGAAAAATTAGCAAAGCATCACGACCTATGGATTAAAATGTTAGTTAACTTAGGTTGTAATGTAGAAGATGCTAAAGACCTTGTGCAGGATATGTACATTAGACTACATAGGTTAGTAAAAGACCCACAGAAGATGATGTACGGAGATGACGTAAACAGATACTATGTTTGGACTACGTTAAGGAATATGTACTTCTCTAAATTAAAAAGAGATAGAGCCAGTATATTCTATGAGTTATGGGATTCTGATGAGGGAGAGAATAGTGAGTACGATATGAGTGAAGACGAAGCCTTTACTAAAATCACAGAACAGGTAGACGATATAACCTCTAATTGGACTGTTTACGATAAGAAACTATTTGAACTTTACTTTATCAAAGGACTTTCCCTAAGAGCTATAGCGAAAGGTTCTAAGATAGGGCTTACATCAATACATACATCAATACTAAATTACAAACAAATACTAAGAGACAACCTATCAGAAGATTTGATAGATTACTTTAACCAAGATTTCGATAAGATATGAAAGAAGATAAATATTATTTAGAATTAGAAGAGCAAGGATTCTACGAAACAGTAGACAGAAGAAGTAAGGATTACCGTGAGTATAAGAAATGGAAAGCAACCCATCTTAAAAAAGGGTATAAGGAATTGAAAGAAAGCGTAGCTAATCAACCAAAAGGTTTAGGAGACTCTATTGCTAAGATAACTAAGGCAACTGGTATAGATAAGGTTGTTAAGGCTGTTGCAGGAGAAGACTGTGGTTGTGATGAAAGAAAAAGTAAATTAAATAAATTATTTACCTACAAGAAATTGGAGTGTATATCTGAAGAAGACTACGCTTACTTGGATAACTTCTTTAGTGGTTCTAAGGGTAAAGTCAATCATCATCAGAAGGTTAGGTTAATAGAGATATACAACTTTGCTTTCAATCAGAACGAGAAAACTACAACAAGCTGTTCTCCTTGTATATCAAGGGTAGTAAAAAACCTTAAAAAGTACTTGGAAGTATAGAAATAATTACATAGTTTTGTTGAAACTTAAAATAACAAGATTATGGAGAAAACGTATAAAGAAAAATTAGCCAGATGTTGGGAACACAACATACATCCAGTTACTGGTTGGGTAAATTTAAAGAGAGCTGATGAGGATGCCTTAAAAACTAAAAGGAGAGCTGCTTATTTTGATGCTCAATTATTTCTTGATGAGAGAAAAGAAGATAGAGAACAGCGTAAAGGACTTGGTATATGAAAGTAATATTCGATGCTGATAGTTTAATTTACGCTTCTTGCTTTAAAGGTAAGGATAATCGCTTAGACAAAGATGATTTGTTTGAGACAGATGTTGATGTTGCTTTTAATAAGTTTACAGATGGGTTTCAGAGATGTTTATCCTTTTTAGAAGATAAGGTGGCTGTGGATGAGGTTGTGTTCTGTAACGGCTCTATAAACAACTTTAGAAAAAACATAACACCAACATACAAAGCTAATAGAACTGCAAAGAAGCCAGAGATATTAGGTGCTTTACATAACTTAGTAAAGTTTAGTTATGATTCTGTATGGGGAGACGGTGTAGAGACTGATGATGTAGTAGCTACCTTATGGGCTGAAGAGGTTAAGAAAAACGGTGTAGATAATGTTATCATTATGTCTCTTGACAAGGACTACAAGCAATTCCCTTGCTGGTTCTATGACTACAACTACAAGAATAGAGAACTTATAAAGATTACAGAAGAGGAAGCACTTAACAACTTCTACTCTCAGATGATTATAGGGGACACTGCTGACAATATAAAGGTCTGCAAGGGTTACGGTAAGGCTTATGCTTTAAAGTTGTTTAAAGACTCTAAAAGCGAGTTCTCTCTAATTAGTAAAACTTACAGACTGTATAAGCAAGTCTACGGAGACGAAGCAAGGGCTATGTTTGAGCAATCAAAATCATTACTAAAACTAAAAACAGACTGCTATGACCAAATTATCAGATAGTCAACAAAGGATAGTTGATGACTTCTTTGATTACACTATACTTGAGATGCAAGAAGGTATGCCTAAATACATCTTACAAGAGGTTTTAGAGCATTATGAAGAAATGGAAGACTATTTACCTTGTGCAGGAATAAAAAAAGCCTTAGATTGGTACGATACAAATAAGTACGTTAAGGAATTGTATAATATAAATGAAGAGATAAACAAAATAGAATAAGAAATGAAAAAATATAATTTAGAGGTAGCTAATATGCTATGTAACTACTTTTCTGAGCTTACTGGATTCGAGTTAGGTGGTAGAGGAAGAACTCCTAAAGAAAGCTACCTAAGAGCGTTGCTTTATAGGGTTTTAAAGGACTTAAATGATATGAATGATAGAGCTATTGCCAGACACTTTACTGAAGTTGTAGGAGACAGAAGAAATAGGTCATCTGTGTATCACGCATTCAATAAAATGGATGTTTACTATGCAAACTACGATGAATTTAGAGATTACTACGATGTTTTCTTTAAAGATAAGGTTTTAGAAAGAGAGAGGTTAGAAGCTAAGAAAGATAGGATTGAAGCAGCTAAGAAAGCTGATGAAGAGCGATTAAGAGAGATTACTTTATCTAAGATGGTTTCTTTTTCAGACTCCAAGAGGATTGAGATAAGTAATATAATAGCAGAAGTTCCAGACGATAAGATACAAGAAATAAGAGACCTAATACGTTTAAGGGTTAAATCTTGGAGTTGGAAAGCAAAGAATGAATACGAAATAATAGAAATACAATAAAATATAAATTATGAGAAGCACACAACCACATTACGATAACGGTAATTCATACGACTTAATTGACGTAATCAACGACTACAATGTAAACTTCTGTAGAGGTAACATTATTAAGTATGTTGTAAGAGCAGGTAAGAAGAAAGACGAACTGCAAGACTTACTAAAGGCACAAGATTACTTGAATAGAGAGATAGAATTAATAAGAAAAAACAAATAACATTATGAATGTATTAAGTTTATTTGATGGAATGAGTTGTGGACAGATAGCACTCAACAAATTAGGGATTAAGTATGATAATTACTTTGCAAGTGAAATTGACAAGTATGCAATACAAATAACGCAGAAGAACTATCCAAACACAAAACAAATCGGAAGTGTTACAGATGTAAAAGGAGATGATTTACCAAGTATAGATTTATTGTTTGGTGGTTCCCCTTGTCAAGATTTAAGTAAAGCAAAGACTGATGGGAAAGGACTAAATGGAGATAGTAGTGGTTTATTTTGGGAATATGTAAGGCTATTAAAGGAGTTGAAACCAAAATATTTCTTACTTGAAAATGTAGTAATGAAAAAAGACTGGGCTGATGTTATTAGTAATGAATTAGGTGTAGAACCTATTGAGATAAACTCAAACTTAGTGTCGGCACAAAACAGAAGAAGGTTTTATTGGACTAATATACCTAATGTAGAACAACCTAAAGATAAAGGTATTTTATTGAGAGATATTATTTATGATGACTCTTACAAAGTTTTTACAGATGAGAGGATTACAAAAACTAAAAAAATAACTAAAAACTATATAAAATGGGATTTAAGTGGAAAGAAGTATTGGTCTCAACAAGATAGGGCGTACTTTAAGGAAAAAAAGATTTGCACCTTACCTAAAGCACAACCTTCAAGTAAGTTAAACATTGTTTTAGATTACGAAAATGACATTTATAGGAGAATTCATCCAATAGAAGCTGAAAGATGTCAAAACGTACCAGACAACTATACAAGTGGAGTAAGTGACAATAAAAGGCTTGAAATGATAGGCAATGGATGGACTGTAGATGTAATAGCACACATATTTAAAAATATTAAAAAATAACAGATGGAAAGATTTGATAACGAATTAGACGAACATTTAAGTAAAGACGATAAGCAATTTGATTGTTTAGAGTGTGGTACACCGATAGAGAGAGAGTATGGATACTGTAGCTGGGACTGTCATAAAGCATCAATGCTTTAAAACAAAAACAAGACACCTTAGTTAACTTATTATGAGCAATTCACAAGAGATTAAACCAACAGACGGAAGAAAAGGGAATAGTAGAAAGAAATCTATTCCCAAACTTCCAGTTCCAGAAAGAGAGAGGTCTAATAAACCTGCAATGAATCAAGCCAAGAAGAATAGAAAGAAGCAGTACGCTAAGAAAGCTATTAAGAATGTGTTTGGTAGTGAGGTAAATGCCTTTGAGAGTTTAGCTAAGAAAGCTGAGGAAGGTAGCTACAACCATATGAAACTGCTATTAGACTTCGCTTATGGAGATGAGAAGGAAGAAACCTCTACTAAGGTACAAGCACCTACTATAAACTTCTTTGGAGATAGTATAGAAGGTAAGAAGCTAAAGGATAAAATTATAGACGTAACACCTAAAGATGAATAACATAAACATACACAAGAAGTACATACCTATTTTCCAAGATGAGAGTAGGTATTTTGTTGTTACTGGTGGTAGGGGTTCTGGTAAGTCATTTGGAGTCAATGTATTCCTGCTTAACCTTACTTATGAGAAAGGGCATAAGATTCTGTTCTCTCGATACACTATGATATCGGCACACACATCTATTATTCCAGAATTTATTGAGAAGATTAACTTAATGGGTGTACACGAAGACTTTAGGATAACTAAGGACGAGATAATGAACCTAAAGACTGGTTCTTCTATCATATTTAAAGGTATTAGGACATCTTCTGGTAATCAGACAGCAGCACTTAAATCTCTTAACGGTATCACTACATTTGTAGTAGATGAAGCGGAAGAACTTACAGATGAGAGTGTTTTTGATAAGATTGATTTCTCTATACGTTCACTAACCAAACAGAACAGAGTTATACTTATCTTAAACCCAACTACTAAGGAGCATTGGATATACCAAAGGTTCTTTCAGAATGAAAACGTACTTGCAGCATCAAACCTAAAAAAAGGAGATGTTAGCTATATCCATACAACCTATAAAGACAATAAAGACAACTTATCAGAGTCATTCTTAGGTAGAATATTTGAAATGAAGCGTAAGAGACCAGATAAATACCAACACCAGATATTGGGTGGATGGCTTGAAAAAGCTGAAGGTACAATTATCAGAAAATGGAGAGTTGGAGACTTTATACCTACAGAAACTACTTGCTATGGGCAGGATTTTGGGTTTTCAGCCGATTTAACGACACTTGTGAAGATTTCGGTAGACAAACACGCCAGAAAGGTTTGGGTTAAGGAAATCTACGGAAAAGCCCATTTAAACACATCTGAGGTTGCTACAAGGAATAGGAATGAGTGTGGTATGGATTTGATTATCTGTGATAACTCTGAACCCAGACTTATATCTGAGCTAAAGACATTGGGACTGAACATAAAACCAACCATTAAGAAGAAAGGTAGTATCTTATCTGGTATTGCTTTGATGCAGGACTACGAGATAATAGTAGATAGAGGTTCTCACGGTATAATAAGAGAGCTAAACAACTATGTATGGAAGGATAAAGGGGAAGCACCAATAGATAAGTTCAATCACTTTATAGATGCTATACGGTACGCTATGATGTACTTGGTGCAGGGAGTAAACTCTGGAGTTTATGTGATAAGATAAAAGTAAAATGTTTAATATGGAGGGGGTCAATTAAGTTTGTCTCCCTTTTTTTTTGTTTAATATGGAGGGGTAAAAAATAATTCCGTCTTTGTTATGGAGGTCGAACTATATTTTATTCCGTCTTTGTTATGGAGGTAATATAATTCCCCCGTCTTTGTTATGGGGGTAAAAATCCGTCTTTGTTATGGAGGTAAACATATGTTTATATTTGCCTTATTTAGAATAAAAATAAATAAATAAAATTTAACATTTTTTATTTGTGTACGTCAATTTATTTGTTATTCACGTGCGTTCCTTATATTACAGTAAAAAAAGAGCTTTGTATTAATACTGTAAATTTATAGCTTTGATATTATTGGGTTACTATATAAAAAAACAAAAAAATGTATGTTTTTTATAAAAAAGTTTGTGTAATTGAAAAAAAGTATTATATTTGTACCATAGTAATTTAATAACTAAAAAACATAAACAAAATGATTACAGAAACGAAACAATATAAGCCAGTAAAAAACCTACTTTCAAAAGGTAGTACTAATAGTAAAACAGCTAAAAACGATATAAAGACTTTTATACTTTATTTAGCCCCTCACAATTTAAATGTTAAGGGCTTAACACTTTGCAAAGATGCTTCTAAAGGATGTATTGAAAGTTGTCTTTATAGTGCTGGACGGGGTGCCTTTTCAAACGTGCAAAATTCACGAATAAATAAAGCTAATTTCTTTGTGACTGATAAAAAAGTCTTCTTAGCTCAATTATTAAAAGAGATTAAAAAAGAGATTAAAAAAGCAAGTGATAAAAACGAAAAAATTGCTTTTAGACTTAACGGAACAAGTGACATAGATTTTTTATACTTATTAGATAAGCATTTTGGCTTTAACGTTGATTTGTTGGCTTACGATGGTGTTTATTTTTACGATTACACAAAAAGTTTAGCACGTGCAAAAAGATATAAAGACTTTAGAAATTATACACTAACTTTTAGCAAAAGCGAAAGCAATTTTAATGACGTTAAAAAAGCTATAAATTTAGGTATAAACACCGCTGTGGTTTTTAGAGATAATTTGCCAAAAAATTATTTAGGACGCAAAGTTATTGACGGCGACAAATCAGATTTGGAGATGCTAAAGTTTAAAAACATAGTTTTAGGTCTAAAAGCTAAAGGAACTGCTAAAAAAGATGCTACTGGCTTTGTAGTAAATTCGAATATTAACCAATAAAACAAATAAGATGATACAAGTAAAAACAACAATTTTAAGTAAGATAGTAAAGAGTAAAAAGGATTTTCTTTTATACGATATAAACGAAAACGGTGTATTGACAAATTACATTTTAACTAATGACTTTAAAAGAAAAAAAGAATTTGACGGTTTTAGGGTCGTTAGTACCATACAAGCAAATCACGAATTTATAAAACTATAAAAATGGACAATTATAATAATTACCTAAATCAAATTAATTTATTTCTAATAGATTTAGAAAACAATAATACTAACAATAATAAAACAAATTAAGATGTATAAAAATTTAAACGATTACCAGATAAAAAACTACAGTAAACAAACTAAAAAAGAATTAATACAGCAAATGGACTGGATGCAAGGCAGTCTTACTAAGGCTAATTATAAGGATGATATAGGAGGTTGCTATATAATTGAAGTATATAAAAATAAGATACCAGTACAGACTCTTAAATTTGACTGGGATACAAACCCGCACGGCGCAAAATTTAGTGAGGTCAAAGAACTGGCCAATACATTAATGCGAGCCTATCAAGATTACAGCAGTCTAATTGAAACGAGAATAGTTTTATTGGATGACTGGGACGAATTAACAGCGGATGAAAGAAAGATATTGGATGCAATTAACTAAACAATTATAATAATATGATAAGATACTATATTCAAAACTACTTTAGCGGATTAACAGTAACGGAAGGCAATTATACTAAATATTTTAACTCTCTTTATGCTGCTGATAGTTTTTTAAGCGAAAATTTCTATAGCTCAGAAGATTATGACAATTTTTTTGTTGTATGCGAATCTTTAAAGGATGGAGTAATAACAGAAATACCAATCGAATACTAACATATTAAACAAACTTATAAGCCCCTTAATTGGGGTTTTTTTATGCTTAAAAGATAAGCGATTATTTTTTTAAGTGATTGATATATAAAGGGGATATATTCTAATAAATTAAACCACATTTTTAATCTCATTTAAACACATATCTACACCCTACTTATACCAACATACCATAAATAATTAAAGTCTCTTAAAACAGCTGTAATGTACCTTAAAATAGGTATAAGATTTGTTTATAGTGAATTAACGTAATATAAGGTTTGTCTATGGTAAGTAGTCCAATTTTATGAAATCAACGTAAAACGAGATGTTGTAGAGGTAAGTAGTCCAATTCTTAGAATTCAAACAAAAGTCAAATATCTTATGAAAAAAAACTCATATTTGAAAAATATAAATATAAAAATAAGTCCAATATAAATATGTTATTAAGGGTTGTTTTTCTATTTTGTAACTAACTGATACATAATATACCATAAATAAAAGTTGTCGCACATTTTCTAAAACATACGACACTTTTTAAATAACCTGCGGAAGTATCTCGAAATCCACTGGGTAACAGAACTCTTCATTAAACTCTATATTGTATGATGGTTTACACTTATTTATTAGGTATGATTCTACGAAGTGAACATTACTTTTATCCACTTCTATAAATGATAAATACTTGTACTTATCTCTTTTATATAATCTGAAGCACTCTTCTATATCGCCTTTATTAATTAAGTAATCTTTTACTCCATTTATTATATGGTAATGTATTCTTTGCTTCAAGCAATTTGTAGCCTTACCTATGTAGACCACCTCTTTATTATCGTTATAGAATAAATAAACACCGCTTTTATTTTTACTTATGATGTTATTTTTTTTCAGCTTACTCCTGTAATGGTGTTTATTGTTTTGTTTATTAAAGTTTTTATACTTTTCTACATCTATTAATCCAGAAAAATTATCTATTGTATAATTTATTTTAGTACCTATCATTTAGCCTGTTTTTACTGCTGTATATGTTTTAATTTAATACTTAGTGCAAATATACCTAATTTGTATTTCATTTAGATTAAACCACTCGCCTCTAATTCTATAATTATTATAATCTGTATGTAGTTCGTTTTCTATATCTTTATCCCAAGTCTTTACCATTACAATATCTGGCTCTTCTGATTGAAGAGTTTTTTCTCTCTTTAATGGGTTTGAACTTCTGCCTATTTTATAAAGGTTGTTTCTTTTATTTTTAATTAAGTATGTTTGTTTAGGGGTTGAGAGATTTTTTTTTGATATATTTTTATTATCGCTTAAATCAATTAATTTACTATTTAATCTTTCTACCTGCTGCTGCAATCTGTCTATTTTTATTTCTTTGTCTGCAAAAATATAACCTAATAACTCTACTTCGGTACACGACAACTTACCACTTATTTGAATACTATAAGACATATCATTAAATGTTTGAACACTTGATGAAGAGGCTTTTTTTATTTGTTCTGAGAATATATTGAATCTTTTATTAGCTTCAATAACCTCATTCTTAGACTTGTGAAGTGATTTTCTTAATGATTCGTTATTAATCTTTAATAGATAATTTTCACTTTTTAAAGCAAATTCACAACTTTCGTGATATGTTATTTTATCTTCTTTCATTTTCTATGTCTTTCTACTGACCTTATTGTGATGTCTAACAACTCTGCTATGTCTTTGTTGCTTATATCTGGTCTTAAGTTTATTATCTCTAATACCTTTTGTTTAGTCTTTCTATTAGCTTCTCTGCTTATCTCAGCTATCTTAACATCTACCTCTAATTTCTTACGCATATTCTCTAAGTACTCTGCCTGCCTATCTCTATATTCTTTATTCCAAATATAGATGTTGTGATGTATCCAAGACATAGGCTTGTTATAGTCTACGAAGTTGTTTACGCAGTGTCTAATCCAACCATCATCTAATTGAACCATCCATACGAATTCGTAACCATCATAGATTATTTTATGGTTAGTCAACTCCTTTAGCTGCATTAGATGTTCGGTACTCCAGCTACTCATAGTTAGTTTAAGTCCTCCTTATACTTGTTAGCTAATGATATGTAATGGTAATCGCTATCACTTAGTTTAAGTTCTAATAAATCTTTCTTAGCTTCTTTTCTTTTGCTACCAATAGGTAACCTATCTATTAGTTGTTGTATCTTCTGTATTAGTCTTTTTTTCATCTTTTGTTTATCTAATTATTTTTAGTGAAATCATATCATACAAAACTGTTTTGTAATCATCTTCCATAAGGTTTCTTCTTAATGTGAAGTTGTCGCATATCATCTTTCTGTAATTCTGGTTAAAGAACTCAAGTCTATTCCTAAATTCATATTCATAAGTACCTTCTATCATTATTCTATCCTTAAAAATTCTGATGCTGTATGCTCTAAGAACCATTCCTTGTTATCCTCATACTTATCTACTACCGCATCTAATATAACTAACTCCTCTAACTGGTAAGAGCATATCTTGGTAACGATAGATTCTATCTTGTTTAAGATGTTTGTAGTCATTTCTGGGTCTGATTTATAAATACCGTCAAACTCTTCTCTTACGATAGGTTCTAAGATGTTGTTCATTCTGTTTATCTGCTGCTTTAAGTTCTGCTTATAAACTGTTGTGTTCATTAGAGACTCATTAGCTTCTAATAATAATTGAGATAATACTACCGATTTAAGGTAAGTTATCTGTTCTGTGGTAATCTTTTGTTCTTGCATAATTTCTATTTTGGTTTTTGTTTATATTCTTCTATGTTTGTAAATCTACTCTTTAGTTGACTTCTCATTAGCTTTCTGGACACACCATCCTCTCTCTTAACAGTATCTTCTGCTTTTAAAGCATTATCCTTCCAATTTGGCTCACTTAAATCAAAAGTAGATAGTGTTGATGTAACAGTATAGACTTTATCAGTATCTAAGCATCTAAAAGAGCCAAAACGGATACTATTGTTGTTATCTATTATGTTCATATTCAACTTATTTTCGTCAAAAGTATATTAATAATATTTAATATGCAAATAATTAACACAAAAAACTACATAAAAGTTATCTTAATATAATACAAGAGATTTATGGATAACAACTTTGAATTCAATTTACCTGCAACAATGCGAGACATTAAACTGAGCCAATGGCAAAAGTATGTTGATGTATTGGAGAAAAACAAAGATGCTGAACTTACAGACTTTTTAGAGAAGAAACTGCTTGGTATATTTTGTGGAGTAGAACTTAAAGACATAGATAGAATAGGATTAAGTGTATTTGACAGCTCTATAGCACACTTATCTTCTGTTTTAAACAGTAAGCCAGAACTTATCAGAACATTTAAGCTTACTGGAACGGATGGTGTTACGGTTGAGTTTGGTTTGATACCTAACTTTGACAAGATGAGTTACGGAGAATTTGTGGATTTAGAGAAATACCTCTTTGTTGACAAGGACTTCCATAGAGCAATGGCTGTTATGTACAGACCAATTAAGTTCAAGAACAAAGATAGTTACTTAATACACGACTACAAGGGTACAGAGTATCTGGCAGAGGTTATGAGAGACACCCCATTAGATGTTGCATTAGGTGCGAGGGTTTTTTTTTATCGTTTAGCGACAAAATTGTCCAACTTTACGATGGCTTATACACTCAAAGAGCTTCAGCAGAAGCAGGAAGGTCAGACGGACGAGCATTCGGTAAAAAGTGGGGAAACTATCAAGCAATATTTACACTCGCTGGAGAAGATGTCCGAAGAATTGGAGAAGTTACAGAACTCCCAGTACACCAATGCTTAATGTACTTAGAGTTTATTAAAGAAAAATCAGAATTAGAAGAAAGAATGCTTAAAGCACAAACAAGATGACACAAGTTTACGACATATTAGACAAATTAAGGGAAGAATTACTACTAAGTCCTTCTGTAAACACCGTAACGTACGGAGATATTGCAGATGTAGACTTAGATAAGACAACAATGTTCCCATTATCACACTTATTAATAGATAGCGTGAATTATAAGGGTAGTACCGTTATTTTTAACATAAAACTACTATGTGCTGATATTGTGGACTATAATAAAGAAAAGTCTGATTTTGAGTTATTTTACGGAAACGACAACTTACAAGACATATTAAATACCCAATTTCAAGTCATAAATACCTTAATCTCTAAGTTAATGAGAGGGGATTTATTTGAAATGAACTATCAAGTTACCACAGAACCTTCCGCACAGCCATTTAAAGAGCGTTTTAGCAACGAATTAGCTGGTTGGAGTACTGATATATCAATAGAGATTCCTAATGGCGTAAGCATCTGCTAAATGGAGAATTTAGACAAGGCTTTAAACGCTATCGGTATAAGTGTTGCTTCTGAGATAAAGAAATTAGCCAAAAGGGATAAATTTGAGGCTTCTGGAGACTTAGATAAGTCTATTACCTATAGAGTAGAGGGTAACACCGTTACAGTAGAAGGAAATAAATATATTGGAGCTATTTCTGGTGGTATTAACAAAAAGAAGATACCTAATGTTGGTAGAATAAGAAAATGGCTTAAAGATAGAGGTATTCAACCAAGAAACAAGAAAGGAAGGTTTGTTGCGAGGACAGATGCTAATATGAAAAGTTTAGCTTTTGTTATTGCTAAAAGTATAGGTGGTCAATCAAATTCCGAGAACCCTAAGAATGAAGAAGGGGGTATATCTAAGAGGTTTGGCTACAAAGGAAGCGGATTCTTAGAAGAAATGGAAAAAAATGTAGTAAAAAACGTAACAGAGATGATTGCAGAAGCATACAAGCTCGATATAATAGTAAAATTAAAAGAAATATAAATGGCAAGAATAAATACAAGAAGTCCAAAGTGGTTCTACATAGAAGATTCAGATTTGGCTTATGCTACATTAAAATTATATATTTGGAATGACACTAAAACATCAGTACCAACAAACCCTGCATATACTATAACAAAAAGAGCTTTACCAAGCGACCAACCGACAGTATGGTTTGAAGTTGCTGAACTTGTAAGGGATGAACTTGATACAATATTTGATGGGGATTATACTGGTCAAGCGGTTTGGGTAAAAGCAGTTATGATTGGATATGATTCTTCTGGTTCTGAAATTTTGACTGAAGACCCAAATACTGTAATTGCTTTTGATGGGTACAATTATTTTGAAGAGCAAAATGCTGATGAGAGTGCTTTAATGATAACCAACAGAGAATTGTTTGTTTTAGAAGATAATACTTTTAGAATACCAGTTTACACAGATTCAGAACCAACTGTTGTTTTTTATAAAGATGGAGAAATAATAGCATCAGAAATAATAGGTACAGAATCAGAAAGTGCTGACCAAATTAAATACATTTCTATCTATGGAGATGATGCAAATTGGGATACGTTCGAGGAAAGAGTGATGGAAGACGGTGGTGTTGACTTTGAAAATAGCGTATGTTTACAATCTTTCTTCAATAACTACTCAATCGGTGCTGTTGACAAAATAGAAGTTTCTGCTAATGGAAAAATAGACATAATAAAGGTAAATGTTTTAGAAGAGTGTAAGTACGAACCTAAGAAAGTTACATTTATAAACAAGTTTGGAGCGTTGCAGGATATGTACTTCTTTAAGAAAGCTGTAAAGAATATGACCGTAGAGAAAGAATCCTACAAATCCAATATACTAAACAGCAGTATGCAGTATAGTAGAAGCAGCCACGTTAATAGAAACTTCAATATAGTTGGTAAAGAGTCAATCACTCTTAGTAGTGGTTTTTTAAGCGAAGAATACAATGAGGTGTTCAAACAAATGATGTTATCTGAGAAGGTTTGGGTAACAAATGTTAAGGAAGGTGTAGAGCAAGTGTTACCAATCAATGTAACTACAAGCGATATGACTTATAAGACTTCATTAAACGATAAATTAGTAGAATACACAATAGAGTTTGAAAATTCATACGACACTATAAACAACATTAGGTAAATGCAGCAAGTACAGATATACATAGAGGGTCAAAGGGTTGAAATGTTCGATTACGAGAGTGTTGTAATTACGGACACTATAAAAGACGTAAGAGACGTTACTAAGATATTCACGGAATACTCTCAAACATTTAGTTTACCTGCAAGCAGAACCAATAACAAGGTTTTTCAGCATTACTACAATAATGATATAATTGATGGGTTTGACTCAAGGATAAGAGTACCTGCTAAGTTAGAATTAAACTCACTGCCTTTCAAGAATGGCTACATAAAGCTCGAAGGAGTGGATTTAAGAGATAATAAAGCACACACCTATAGGATTACATTCTTTGGGAGTACAGTTACCTTAAAAGACCTCTTAGGGGACGATTTACTATCTTCTCTTACTTGGTTAGATAACTTTAATATAAATTACAGCTCTGCAAATATAAAAACACACTTAACTTCTATTGTAAATAAGACTGTGGATTCTGTAAATTACATAAAGCCAATACAAGTACCTTTAATAACCCATTCCGAGAGATTGTATTATGATGATAGTCAAGGACACGAAAACTTAGATAAAGACAAAGGAAACTTATACTTTGAGGATGCTGCTGGTCATAAGCACGGTGTTAAATGGAATCAATTAAAATATGCGATAAGACTTGAGATATTAATAAAGGCTATTGAAAAGAAATATACGATAGCTAACGGATATTCACAAAACTTAGTCTTTAGTGATGATTTCTTTGACCTAAACACAAGTAATGATTTTAGTGAGCTTTATATGTGGCTTCACAGAACTAAAGGAGACTTTACTTACGGTGGTCAAGTAGAAACGTATAGCTATACAGTAGTTGATTTTTTAGACGAAGATAACGAGCAGAGCTTTATGAGCGATGGTGTTCTTAGGTTAAAGAGTTTTGGTCAAACAGAAGGTGCTAATAAAGTACTTAGAGCTAATTTAATTGTAGATAGCGGAAGTACATCCGTGCCTTACTCGTTCGACATACTTCAAGACGGTTTACCAGTATATTCAAGCGGTACTGTAACTGGAGATTCAAATAACATAACTGTTCCTGCTATCATAAATAGCGATTACGTTATAAGAATTAACACAACGACAAATATTGACTTTAGTAGTGTTTCTTGGAATTATAGCTACTTTGATTCAGAAACTCAATCAACGGTAAACGAAACCTATTACAGTTCAAGTTCTATATCTATAACACCTCAGAATCTTGAGTTTTCTATAACTCAGCAAATACCTAAAATGAAGGTTCTTGATTTCTTGACAGCAATCTTTAGAATGTTTAATTTAGTAGCGTATGTTGAAGGTACTGAGATTGTCGTTAAAACACTTGACCGTTACTATTCGGAAGGCAATAGTTACGACATAACTAAATACATAGATGTATCTAATAGTCAAACAAATTCAGTACTGCCTTTTAGAGAGATAATATTTGGTTACGAAGGGTTAGGTTCTTTTTTAGCAAAGAGACATAATGAACTATTCAATGAAGAATGGGGAACTGAAGAATATAAAACCGAAAACAGCAGTATTTTTACTGGTGGTATTTATCAATATAAGATACCTTTTGAGCATATGAAGTTTGAGAGGTTACTAAACCTTGCGGACTTAACCATACCAACAAATATTCAATGGGGTTACTGCGTAGACGATAAGCAAGAGCCTTATATCGGAAAACCTTTAGTTTTCTATATGGATTTAAAACAAGCGAGCATATCTTTTGTTGACGTAGTTGACCCAGACAACACCATAGTTAGTAAATCTGAAATTACAAGTTATTTTGCACCTGCAAACTCTAATTTGATATACCCAGACTTAGAAAACAGACAATCTATTAACTTTAGCCCAGAATCAGATGAATGGGAATTAACTCCTAATAGAAGGTCTTTATTTAATGAATATCATAGTAATTATATCTCTGGTATCTTTAACAAGACTAATAGATTAACCAAGATGTCCGCATACCTACCTCTAAGGTTGCTTTTAAAGTACACTTTAGCAGATAGATTTCAAGTAGCAGGAAAGTCTTACAAGATAAATTCAATAGAAACTGATTTTAAGACTGGTAAATCACAACTTGAATTATTGTCGGACTATGCTCCAACTGTTATTGATTTAGTTCCGCCAACAGCACCTACAAACTTGGCTTTAGTGCAAGGTTCACAGACATCAAGTGGATTTGAGGTTACTTGGGATAAATCAACAGATAATGTAGGGGTTACTGGATATATTATAGACTTAAATCAAGATTTCTATACCTCAGTAGGTAATGTAGCAACCTACGAATTTACTGGATTACAAGGAGGGACTGATTACAGAGTAGCTGTTTTCGCAACTGATGCTGCTGGAAACGTATCTCCAGTTTCAAACATATTAGACACATTTACACTACAATAATGATAAGAGAAACTTTAGAATTGCTAAGAGATAAGGATTGGTTAATTGACGATATGGATATCAATATAGCTAAAGGGCTTTACGAAATGCCTTCAACATTTAAGGAACTAAGAACAAAAACAAAAAGAAAAAAACTAACAAATGGCAGATAAGATTGTATTAATTAAATTAGAAGTACAAGAGGCAGGGGCAGAAGCTCAAATCGTAAGTCTTAATAAGAAGTTAAGTGAATTAACTAAAGGAGAAAAGGATTACGAGTTGGTCTTAAAGAAGATAGCTATACAAGAAGATAGGTTATCTAAAATACAAGCCAAAAGAGCTACTATACAGAACAATATACTAACAGAGACTAAAAAGACCACAAAAGTATTAAACAAACAAAGTGATGCTACTGGTAGTGCTACTGCTGCTACAATGGAATTAAGTAGAGTTGTATCCGATGCACCTTACGGGATTCGAGGTATGGCTAACAACATTACTCAACTTGTTTCTCAGTTAGGTAGTGCGAGTCTTAAAGCAGGAGGGCTTACCTCAGCACTTAAACTTATGTGGAAATCCCTTATGGGACCTTTAGGAGTTGTATTTGCTATTACAGCAGCTGTATCTGCTCTTGATTTTTTTTATGGAGCTAATGAAAAATCAAAAGATAGTGTCAACGATTTCACAGATAGTCTGAAGGATTTAAACACGGCTCTTTCGGATAATTTTACATCTCAAGACAATGTAAATGGTAAGATAGAAGAATACATAAAACTAATAGAGTTAAAGGCTAAAAAAGAAAAGTTAAGTGCTGAAAATGCAGAAAAGGTTCTTGATTTCCAAAAAAGAATTGCCGAACAAGAAGAGAAGTTAGTAAGGAATAAAAAATTCGCAGATAGTTTTTACAAAACAGATGTACTTGGAAATAAGGTTGTATCAGATTATGAAGGCTTAAAAATAGCTCAAAATCAAGTTATAGGTAGAGAGAAGCTTATAAATGATTTAAAGACACAGAGGAACTTAGAGATAAGTAAAAACCTAAAATTAATACAAGATGTAGAAGAGGCTACAAAGAAACTAACAGCAGCAGAGGAAGGTACTTTAAAGTCATTAAAAGCTCTTAAAAGTGAGCAAGAAAAGAAAAGAGAAGCTGTTTCAGATACTTCTGAGGAATATAAAAAACAAACTATTCTTATAGATGAGCTTCAAAAGAAGATAGAAGCTATTGAAGGTATTAAAAAGAAAGCAGGTAAGTCTAAAAAATTATCATTCTTTAAAACACCTAAAGAGTTAGATTTAGATGTTAAGAGTAATGAAGCGGCATTAATAAATTTTGAGAAAAAAATAGAGCAATCAAGAATAAAAACTGAACTAAACGAAAGATTATCAAACGCTAAAACAGAGGAAGAAAGGTTAAAGATAAAAAAAATATATGATATAAAACTATTAACTGCTCAAATAGTTTCTGAAAAGAAAATGCTTGACCTAAAGAAAAAAACTGAATTAGACATAGCTAAAGCTAAGACAGCAAGTCACGTTGCTGACATAAAGAGAGCTTTTGAGCTATATAATATAAAAATAGATTTAGATGACAAACTAACACCAGAACAGAAGGAACGATTAAAAGCAGATGCTGGTGGAAAACTTTTTGATGCATTAAAACAAGCAGATATAGAGTCTAAGAAAACAGAAAAAGAAATAGAAGCCAGATATGAGCCAATCTATAAAATGTTCTCAGACTTAAAACAAGCAAGGTTTGAGGCATTATTTAGCGGATATAAAAGTAAGCCTAAAGATAAAGAAGAGACTGACCTTGAAAAGTGGGCAAGATACGCTGAGAACGCTAAAGCTATAATAAGTTCGGTAAGTGATTTTGTAGACTCTGAGTTTGATAGACAGATGACTGTCGAACAAAACAAAACAAACGCTTTAAATAATGAATTAAATAAAAGACTTCTTAATGAAAATTTAAGCAAAGAACAGAAAGAAGATATACAGAATCAGATTGCTCAGAATGATGAAAAATTAAGAGTAAAGCAAGAGAAGATTGCGAGAAAAAGGTTTAAGGTAATGAAAGCGTTTAGTTTGGCTACGGCATTAGCTGATACATATTTAGCTACACAAAAAGCCTATACATCTCAACTACAATTAGACCCAACTTCTCCTATTAGAGCTAAGATAGCTGCTGGTGTTGCTTTAGCTGCTGGTCTCGCAAATGTTGCAGCGATAGCGAGAACAAGATTTGAGTCTTCTTCTGGAACGAGTCCTGCAATAAATGGAGGTGGTAATAGTGGTATAGGAAGTGCGAGAGCAGAACCTTCGTTCAATATAGTTGGTAGGTCTAATGAAAACGTATTACTAAGTGCTATACAATCACAATTCGACCAACCATTAAGAGCTTATGTTGTAGCGAGAGACGTAACAAACCAACAACAATTAGATGGAGTTATTTCTGGAGCAGCAAGCACCTAAAATGAAACAGATAAACCAAATAAAGTTAACATAACATAAAGAATAAAAATATGAACGAATTAGATACATTTGAATTATTTATAGATGAAGCAAGAGAAGAGGATGGTATAGAAGCCATCTCTCTTGTCGAGTTTCCAGCAATAGAAGAAAACTTTGTAGCTTTAAGTAAGCATAAGGTAGAGTTTAAGACGGTAGATACTGAGAAGAGAGTTATCGTAGGTCTTGCATTAGTTCCAGACAAGCCAATATACAGACGTAGCGGAGACAAAGAGTACAATATTATATTCTCTAAGGAAACTGTAAGAAAGGCTTCTGAACTATACTTAAAACGCCTTAAACTAAACAATGCTACATTAGAACACGATGAGCAAATGACAAGCGGTGTATCTGTGATAGAATCTTGGATAGTAGAAGACCCTTCTAAAGATAAGACTGCCTTATACGGATTAAATGCTGTTAAGGGTGCTTGGGCTGTAACTATGAAGATAGATAACGATGAAGTATGGGAAGATGTTAAGTCTGGTAAATACTTAGGTTTAAGTATCGAAGGTATGTTTAGTGATAGAGCTGAAGATGTCGAAGAGGTTGAAGCTAATCAAGTGTTAGAGCAAATTAAGGATATGTTAGCTAAAGAGATGTTAGAGTCTTATTCTGATTATCCACAAAGTGCAACTAACAATGCAAAGAAAGCCTTAAAGTACAAGAAAGAGAATGGAAGTTCTTGTGGTACAAGCGTAGGATGGACAAGAGCAAGTCAATTAGCAGGTAGAAAGCCTTTAAGCAGAGATACTATTGCAAGAATGGCATCTTTTAAGAGACATCAACAACACAAAGACGTTCCTTATACTGAAGGGTGTGGAGGACTAATGTGGGACTGCTGGGGAGGAACAAGCGGTATTGAATGGGCTATAAATAAACTTAAAAAAATAGACGGATAGTATGAAAGCAGTATATTGTAAATGCAAGAACACTTACTCTATCAAATGTGATAAAGGAGAGAAGAAATGTAAGTCAGACGAATACTGGAAACAAGGTATCGGTTCGATATACAAAGAGACAGAAGATTAGAAAACAAGACACTAAGTCTGTGAATAGTTATATTAATATAAATCAATAAGTATGAAAGCAACAGAAATCCTTAATAACGTAAAAGAGCTTTTAAACCTTTCAAGAGAGGAAGTTAAAGTAGAAGACGTTGTTGTAGAAGAAGCGGTAGATTTATCTACTGAAGAAGTGATTGAGGCTATCGAAGAAGAGGTTGAGGAAGTTATCCTTGCTGAAGAACCTAAAGAAGAGGCGATTGTTGACGAGGTGGCAGAAGCACCAGTAGCAAATTACGCAACATCTGAAGAGTTATCAGCAGTTAAAACTGAATTACTCTCTATGATTAAAGCGTTAATCGAAGATAAGTCGGCAGCGGACACTAAAGAAGTTCCTCAAGAGTTATCATCACAAGAAGAGGTTGAGTTATCTGAAGAAGCAGAAGAAGTTGTGCATTCTCCAGAAGCATCAGTCGAAAAGAAAAAAAGTTTATTATCAACCCCAAACAGAGTTTTGACTACTGAAGAAAGAGTCAACAGAATGTTATTCAATTAAAAATTATATAAAAATGGCTACTACTACAAGTATTACTACTACTTATGCTGGAGAAAGTGCAGGGAAATTTATCTCAGCAGCTTTATTAGCAGGTAACACAATTGCAAACGGAGGACTAACTATTCGTCCAAACGTAAAATTTAAAGAAGTTGTAAAAAGATTGGAATTAGACGGTATCGTAAAAGATGGTACTTGTGATTTCGCTGACACATCAACTTTAACATTAACTGAAAGAATCTTACAACCTAAAGAGTTACAAGTTAACTTAGAATTATGTAAGAAAGATTTCCGTTCTGACTGGGATGCAGTACAGATGGGATATTCTGCTTTTGACAACTTACCAAGCTCTTTCCAAGAGTATTTAATCGGTTATGTTGCTGCAAAAGTTGCACAGAAGAACGAACAAAACATTTGGGCAGGAAGTGAAGCTGAAGGTTCATTTGATGGATTCTCTACTTTATTAGCTGCTGATTCTGCTAAGATTGAGGTAGCTGGAGAAGCTGTAACTGCTGCAAACGTTGTTGCTGAGTTAGGGAAAGTTGTAGATGCTATTCCTTCTGCATTATACGGAAGAGATGATTTACACATCTATGTTGCACAAAACGTATTCAGAGCTTACAAAAGAGCTTTAGGTGGATTTGCATCTGGAGGACAAGGAGCTGCTGGTTATATGGCACAAGGAAACAACCAAGACATTAACGTATTGTATTTTGACGGTGTTAAAATCTTTATGGCTAACGGACTTCCTTCTGACAAAATGATTGCTACTACTAAAGATAACTTACACTTCGGAACTGGCTTAATGGCTGATTCTCAAGAAGTACGTATCTTAGATATGGCTGACTTAGATGGTTCACAAAACGTAAGAGTAGTTATGAGATTTACAGCAGGAGTACAATACGGAATTGCTGAAGACATCGTAACTTACGGAATTGCATAGTAATAAATAAATAAAACGAAGAAGGGTGGGTGGTTTCCATCTGCCCTTTTTTATTAACTAATATTAAAAATACAAAATTATGGCTTGTGATATTGCAGTTGGAAGGTTAGAACCTTGCAAAGATAGCGTTGGAGGAATCAATGCAGTATATTTTGTTAATTACGGAGACTTAGGGGCTATCACATACGATAGTACAGATACCGATGTAATTGACTCAGTTGCTGGAACACCAAGTGCTTACAAATTTGACGTAAGAGGAAACTCTACGTACACAGAAAACATTCAATCAAGTAGAGAGAATGGGACTACTATGTTCGAACAAGTGTTAGAGTTATCACTTAAAAAATTAACCAAAGAAGACCACAAAACAATCAAATTGTTATCTTTCGGAAGACCTCACGTAATTATCGAGGACAATAACGGAAACTTATTGTTAGCTGGATTAGAACACGGAGCTGACGTAACTGGAGGTACTGTTGTAACTGGTGGTGCTATGGGAGATATGAGTGGATATACTTTAAGTTTTACTGGTATGGAGAAAGTACCTGCTAACTTTATCGATGGAACTTTGGCTGACGCTGGATTTACTGTTGTTGCAGGAGTATAATTCTTACATCTTTTACTTTATTAAACCCTGCCATTCGGTGGGGTTTTCTTATTAAATAAAACAAAATATTAGTTTACAGTTATCTTAATATGTTAATACTACAACCAACAGCAGGAGAGAAACTAATCAAAATAATACCGAGAAGCACGGACTTATCTGGGGTAATATCCTTGAACATAAGACGAGACGGAGACGGTGTTGAGGAAGATATTACAAGTTTGACTTTAACACAAGTAATAAACTACGTTGAGGTTAGGTTTGAATCAACTATACTAAAAGAGGATTCTACTTACTATATCGAAATTACTAAAGACCAAGAGTTATGGTACAGAGACAAGATATATGTAACATCTCAAACAAGTCAAGAAAGGGAAACAAATAAACATAAGATAGGTAATGGTACAATCTATAAGCCTTTTAGTGAGTCAGACGATAACACATACATAATATAATGAGTACAAAGAAAAATAATACAATCAAAAAGGAGTACAAAGATAGCATACGTGTTGTTAATATGTCTTCTTACCAAGCACCTATAATCAAAGAGGTTCACAATAAAGAGTGGGTTTCTTTTGGAGATAATAATGATTATTTCGACAACTTAATCGAAAGGTATCTTGACAGCCCTACTAACGGTAGATGTATTAACGGTATTGTTGATATGGTTTACGGTAGAGGTTTAGAGTCTACAAACTCAGACATATTCCCAGAAGACTATGTTAAGATGAAGCAATTACTTAGACCAAGAGAGGTTAAGAGGTTGGTTAACGACTATAAGTTATTAGGTCAAGGAGCAATGCAACTTACTTACAATAAAGCTAAGACTAAAATACTAAAGGTATCTCATTTCCCTATGGAAACATTGAGAGCTGAGAAAGCAACCAAAGGTAAGATTAAAGCATACTACTACCATCCATCTTGGAAGGACTGTAAGAACTCAGATTCCCCTAAAAGAATACCTACATTTGGAAGCGGTAGTAAAACTGAAGTTAATGAACTTTATATCTTCAAGCCTTATAGAAGTGGTTTTTACTACTACTCTACTGTTGATTACCAAGCGTGTTTACAATATGCTGAATTAGAATCTGAGGTTTCTAACTATCACATCTCTAATATACAGAATGGTTTACAACCAAGTTTATTCGTAAACTTTAATAATGGTATCCCAAATGCTGAGACACAACAAGCTATAGAATCTAAGATAAACGACAAGTTCTCTGGTAGCTCTAATAGTGGTAAAGCAATTATCGCATTTAACGAGTCTGCTGACACTAAAGCTGATATCGAAGCTATTCACTTACCAGATGCTCACGCTCAATACCAATTCTTATCAGACGAAGCGAGAGAGAAGATTATGTTAGGTCACGGTATTGTTTCTCCTATCTTATTAGGTATTAAAGATAATACTGGTTTTGGTAACAATGCAGAAGAATTAAGGACTGCATCTGTGTTAATGGATAACGTTATTATCAGACCTTTACAAGATGGTGTGATTTACGGATTAACTGAGATACTTGAATTTAACAATATACACCAAGACTTATACTTTACAACACTACAACCTATTGAGTTTACAGAGTTAGATAACATCGAAACTAAGATTAAGAGAGAAGAAGAAACTGGAGAGAAATTATCCTCTGATGTTTCTACAGACTTTTCTGAAGAAGAAGGAGATGACTTGTATAATCAATTAGAGGGCTTAGGAGAGGTTTTAAGCGATGAATGGGAGCTTATCCATAGTGAAGTATACCAAGAAGAAAGTGAAGCCGTTAAAATGGCTGAAATCAAGTATTCTGATAAATCATCAAAAGAAGATAATGACATCTATAAGATTAGATACGCTTATTCTCCAGTTAGGAAGTCTGAGGGAAGTAGAGCTTTCTGTAAGAAGATGGAAGTATTAACTGGTAGAAAGATTGTATTTAGGAAAGAGGATATCAATATGATGTCTTTTAGAGGTGTTAATAAAGAGTTAGGTCATAACAGACAGAACTACAGCTTACTTAAATACAAAGGCGGTAAAAACTGTCATCACTTCTGGGAGCTTCAAGTTTACAAGAAGTCAAGTGGTAGAAAGGTAAACTCTGACGATGCATACGAAAAGGGCTTAAAAGAGCCTAAGAATCCTTCTGAGATGGAAGAGAGAATGATAGACAGAGCAGATAACGGTGCATATCCAAGTGTGCTAAGTAGAATCAGAAAAATATTAGGTCAATAATGAAAGCACTATTTATAACAGTAAAGGATTTAAAAGCAAGGTCAATTATCAGCGGAAATACTGATGCTGACAAATTGATTCACTTTATAGAAGTGGCTCAAGACATACACATACAAAACTATTTAGGAGGTAAACTTTATGATAAGATGCAGTCATTAATTATTAATAATGAAATGGACTTACCTGCTAATTCGGATTATAAAGCTCTTAGAGACACTTATATCAAACCAATGTTAATTTGGTTCACTCAGTCAGAATACTTCCCTTTCGCTATGTTTAAAATAGATAATGGAGGTGTATCTAAGCATAGAGGGGAAGAGTCTGATGTGGCGAACTACGGAGACATTGATAGAATGATGAGTAAAATAAATGATAGGTCTGAATTTTATACAAGAAGGTTCTTAGATTACATTTGTGATAACAGTCATAAGTACCCAGAATATACTAACAATCAGAATGGGGATATGTACCCAGACAAGGATGTAGACACTTTTTCAAGTTGGGTTTTATAATGGGGAATAAAAAAAAGACATATAAGACAAAAGAGGTTAACATAATGAAGTTATCCGCTTTCTATGAGGAAGTAAAGAATAACGCTAAGGAAACTAAAAAAGAAAAAGATGGCAAACGAAATATACGATAGTACTTGGTGGGGTAACACAATTGATACTGCATCTTCTATTGGTACATCAACAGAGATGATACAAGGACAGTTCAATATGAATGATAGACAAGAGGTTGAAGCGGTTAAGTGTTTAGCTGATACAATTCATAGAATAGGATTACAAGACATACAAAACTAAAAACAATGGCAAAACCAAAATTAGCATTAATACCAGCTGCACAAGGCACAAGTTTATACTCCGTACTACCATCGAGTGGTGTGGGAGATTTCCAATTCACTCGTAGCGGTTCGGCAACAAGAATAAACTCACAAGGACTAATAGAAACAGTTGCAAGTGGTGTTTCAAGATTAAACTATCCAATGATTGATGGTGTTGTAAAAGGATGTCCACATCACATTTTAGAACCACAGAGAACTAATTTAATAACCTATTCAAATAATTTTAGTAATGCTGATTGGATTAAACAAAATGTTAATTTAACTTCAAATTATGAGGTTTCACCAGATGGCACATTAAATGCAGATAGAGTAATCACAACCAACTTAGGTGTTGACCTTTATCAAAGTTTAACAGTTATTGCAAACACTACTTATAAACTTTCTTTTTATGTAAAATTAAGAGATGGGGAGAATATACAAGCAAGATTTTATGATGAAAGTAACTTGTCAAATATAAGCTATGTAAATTATTCATCTCAATTATCAAATAATGAATGGAAAAGAGTTGAACTTGAAGTTACTACACCTTCTGCTTGTACTTCTTTAAGATTTTGGACTGTTGCTTTAACTTCAACACTCATTGACATATCTATCTACGGAGCGCAATTAGAACAAGGTTCTTATCCTACAAGTTACATACCAACCACATCGGCAGCCGTTACTCGTTCAGCTGAAACTGCTAATGGTTCTGGAGATGCTTCTACGTTTAATGATTCAGAGGGTGTTTTGATGTTTGAGGGAAGTGCAATCGCTAATGATGGAACATTTAGATTTTTAAGTTTAGGGGCTAATTCATCAAATGGACATCAATTTATTTATAGCTCTGTAAGTAATTCAATAATTTACTTAATTAAATCAAGTGGTGCTGATAGATTATCATTACAATTTACTTTGCCGAATGCACTTGAATTTAATAAATTCGGATTAAAATACAAACAGAATGATTTTGCTTTATGGATTAATGGAATTGAAGTTAGTTCAAGTTCTGTTGCAATTTTATTACCTACATCTTTATCTAAATTAAATTTCGATAGTGGTTCGGGTGCAAGTGATTTCTACGGTAACACTAAACAAATACAATACTTCGATTCAGCATTAAACGATTCAGATTTAGAAAAACTAACGTCTTGGGTATCTTTTTCAGATATGGCTAACGGACAATTATACACAATAGAATAATATGGCACAAACTTTAAAATTCGGTAACGGAACGTGGGCAACTAAAAAGGGTTCAACTCTTGCTTATAGTGATACTAATAATGCTTTTAAACCATTACCTTTTACCTATACTGGTGCTGGTAAAGGTACAAGAGTTAACAAAGAGGGTTTAATTGAGGTTGTAGAAAACGACAGACCAAGAATAGATTATACAGATAGCGAAGATGGTGTATTTCTTTTGGAAAAGGCAGCAACAAACTACATAATAAACTCTCAATCAATATCTTTGTCTCCTATTAAAAACGGAACATTTACAGATAATTTTGCTATTTCTCCAGATGGAACATTAAACGCAACTAAACTTACTGCAACTGATATTGACCCATATTTTTATCAATCTGTTTCATTTGCTGCTTCAACTTATACTGCATCAATTTATGTAAAAGGTATTGGTAATTCAATAGGTAAAGAGTTTAGATTTTCAATTGGAGGTTCTTCTTCAAACCCTAAATTAAAAATACCATCTGAATGGACAAGGTTTGAATATACTGTATCAATGGCAAGTGGTTCGGCAAATACTGGTTTAGAAATTACAGACCCAGCAGTAGTTGGAGATGAGGTTTTAGTATGGGGATGGCAAGTGGAAAATAATTCACACGCTACAAGCTACATCCCAACACAAGGCAATCCCCAAACAAGAGTGCAAGAAACTGCAAGTGGTTCTGGAAACTCGGAAGTTTTTTCTGATAGTCAAGGAGTGTTCTATATTGATACTGCTGCTTTATCTAATGATGGTACAAATAGACAAATATCAATATCTGATGGAAACACATCACAAAGAGTTTATTTTGGATTTAGGAGTAACAGCAATGAATTTCTTTTGAGTTCAAGAGATAGTTCTTACATAGTAACAACAATAGGCGATGTAACTAATTTTAATAAGTATGCGTTTCAATATAAATCTGGAAATTTTAAAGCATTTATAAATGGATTTAATTATACTTTAGATGCTGATGGTGGACTTTTACCAACTGGTTTAAATACTTTAAATTTTAATGATGGTGCTGGTGGTGCTGACTATTATGGTAAAACAAAAGAAATTGGTTATTACGATACAGTATTAACAGACCTTGAATTAGAAACGCTTACATCTTACAGAAGTTGGGAAGCAATGGTAAAAGAATTAAACTTAAATATTATACACAATGAGTAATACCTTAAAACTTGGAAACGGTAAATGGGCAACTGGTAAAGATACTGTGCTTGGGTACAATTCAGAAAATAACAACATAAAGCCATTAGCTTTTTCATTCAGTAGAGCATCAAGCGGTACTGTTATAAACAAAGATGGTTTAATCGAAACAGTTGGTAGTGGAGAACCAAGAATTGACTTTAAGGATAATACTAAAGGTGCTTTGTTGTTAGAGCCGAGTAGGACTAATAGTTTAGTTCAATCTAATCAATTTGATACAACTTGGTTGAAAAGTAGTGGTGTTACGATTACATCAGAACAAACAATAAGTCCAGAAGGAATAAATAATGGTTGGAAGTTTGAAAAAACTGCAGCTTCTTATAAATCAATAGGTCAAAACTACACATCATCATCTGAAACTACATTTAGTATTTTTGCTAAAAAAGGAACATTGAGTGTAATAACACTTTTAGCTAATATAAATGGCGGAACTAATTTATATCAAAGATTTGATTTAGAAAATGGAATTGTTTCTACTGGTTCTGGTATGTCAAGCAGTAATATTGAAGAATATGGCAATGGTTGGTATAGATGTTCTTCTACATTTACAAATACTGATGTACAAAGATTAGATTATTTTGTAGATTTTGGAGAAAATGAAGCGGGTTTTATTTACATCTATGGTGCTCAAGCAGAAACCAATTCAAGCTACGCTACATCGTATATTCCTACATCTGGAAGTGCAGTAACGAGGGTTGCAGATAGTTCAAGTCAAACTGTACCAGATGGTGTTATAGGACAAACAGAGGGAACATTGTTTACTGAATTTGAATTTAATTATAGTGATTCAAATACACAAGTTTTGCTTAAAGCTAACCAATCTTCTGATGCTAATTCGGTAGGAATTGAAATTTTAGGAACAACCATTAAAGGACTTGTAAATTCTCAATCTTCAAACATTGCAAACATTCAAGGAACTATTGCAATAGGAACAATTAAAGCTGCTATTGCATATAAAAGCAACGATATAGCTTTTTATGTTAATGGAGTTCAAGTAGGTGTAATTACCTCTGGTTCTATTGCTTTTGCTGGTGTTGTTGATATTTTGACTATTGGTCATTTTTCACTAAACGGAGGGCAATATTTTCCAGCAAGTAGACCATTTAACCAAGCACAACTTTACAACACAAGATTATCAAATAGCGAATTAGCTGCATTAACAACAATATAATAACCATAAGGGTAACAAATACACATATTAAACTAACAAGAGTAAATAAATTAAATTATGAAAATAGGTAAATACCAATTCGACAGTAGAGAAGCAGCACAAACAAAGATTGATGCATTAGGAACAGAAACAGATGAGGACGGAAACGAGTATCCAACTCACAAACACACAATCGTTCATTTAGGTAATATCGTTTTAGAACAAGCGGTAATTGGCGAAGATGGAGAAGTAGAAACAGAAGCGGTACTATCAGAAGATTGGCACGTTGATGTTCTATGGAATGGATTAGAAGCAGACGAAGATGGAACAGTTGACCATCCATATGGTTGGAAATCAAAAAGTGTTGATATTGATGGAGATGGTGTACACGCTTTCTTTGGATTAAACTATGATGCTTTAAAGTTCTAATATGAAAGGTTGGGCAAAGGTTAAGGATTTATTCTGGTATTCAGATAGTGAGCCAAATGAAGTGCTTATTGCTTTTTGCCACGTTATAGCTTTACCATCTTCTATGATAATGGAATTCCTAAATCCTAACCCTCTATTTATATTAGGGGGTGTAGGAGCTGGGTTATTTCAGTTATGGGCAGTATTGTATAATGGTTCGTTAAAGTATCGTTTAATAGCCGTACAATTAGCATCTATCATTGCAGTAATGACAGTAATAAATCTTTGTTTAGAAGGTTTAATGGAGGGTTCAAGAGTAGGTTGGATTATAATTATGATATTTGCTTTTTGGAATACGATAAGAGTGTTTAAGGAAAAAATAGAAAGAGGATAATGGAACAATACACACAAATAATAATTACAATAGTTGGTGTTCTTGGTTCAGCATCTATCTGGAAATACCTTGAAGCAAGATTAAAAACTAAATCAGAACAAAAGAAAGTTGAACTACAAAACGATGATGGGGTGCAGTACAGAGATGACTTAAAAAACAGAGTACGCAACCTTGAAAGTATGTTGGCTAACTCAAGTGATGAGAAAGACACTTTAAGACAACAAGTTTTAGAATTAGTTGCAGAAGTAAATACTTTAAGAGTTAAAGTTGAGTATCTTGAAAAGGAAAATGAACGCTTAAAAAACAAATAATGAAGTTGACAAATAACTTTAGTAAATCAGAATTCGATTGTAGTTGTGGATGCGAGATGCCTTTGGGTGTTTTGCATAACGTACAGAAGTTAGCAAACCAATTACAAGCACTACGAAACGTTGTCGGTACGCCAATCAAAATCAATAGTGGATATAGATGTCCAGATTACAACGATAATGTCGTAAAAGGCGCTAAAAACAGTCAACACAAGTTAGGTAAAGCATCTGATATTGTTATTACTGATATGACACCACAAGAAACATTTGAGTTAATTGATTTGTTAATTAACGAGGGAGAGTTGTTGCAAGGTGGTTTGTCTGCATATTCTACATTTACACACTATGATATAAGGAAAACAAAGGCACGTTGGTAATGGAGATAAACTTAATTTTATTAGTACCAGATGCAATGATGGTTGGATGGCAATATTACAGACCAGATGATAAATTTAAATATTCAGAGGTAAATATATTTTTATTCTTTGGACAGTTACAAATAAGATGGAATAAAGATGAATAAGATTTTAGGATGGTTTACTGGTGGTGTAGTTAAGGAAGTAGGTAAAGTTATTGATGGTTTATTTACTTCTGATGAGGAGCGTTTAAAAGCCAAAAACGAGGTGTTTAAGGTACTGCAAGAACAACAGTTAGAATTACAGAAGCTACAAACAGAAATTGTATTAGCAGAAGCAAATGGTAATTGGTTGCAAAGAAGTTGGAGACCTATCCTAATGTTAGCTTTTGGTTTTATTGTTATCTATGTAAAGTTTGTTGCACCATTATTTGGTTTACCTATTCCTCCATTAGAGAATGAATTTTGGAACTTACTACAATTAGGTATTGGTGGTTATGTAGTTGGTAGAAGTGCAGAGAAGATAGCAGGTAATATTACAATAAATAAAA
>OJDU01000023.1_pt1 | contig 48894 bp, 55 predicted proteins | sample 1592771 | NCBI WGS metagenome assembly OJDU01 (sample SAMN05416864, study PRJEB24817) | seawater metagenome | isolation source: Sea water | place: Canada:Atlantic | collected 2013-11 | reverse complement strand
TGAAAATAAATTGTTAGCAACAACTGATGGCGCTTTAAAGCTTTATTTTAACGGGACAGAAAAACTCGCAACAGCATCTGGCGGTATTTCGGTCACTGGCGAGTTAACAGCAACATCCCTAGACATTTCAGGAGATATAGACGTAGACGGCACTACTAACCTTGATGTTGTAGACATTGATGGTGCTGTTAATATGGCAAGCACTGCTCTTGTTACAGGTGTTTTGACCACGACAGCGGCTACTGTATTTAATGGTGGTTTTGCCGCACCTAATAAGTCTACTATTTTAGTTCCTGATGGAACTGGAGACAATGATTGGGCGTTGCAAGTTTCAAATTTAGAAGCGACTGATGACCGTTCTTTTGGTATAAAAATTAAAGCAGGAAGCACAGCTACAGATACACCGCTGTTTATTCAAACGCATGATGGAGGTGAGACTTTATTTAATTTGCGTGGCAGTGGCGATTTGGCTGTTGGTGGAGTAGTAACAGCCAACGCAGGTGTGGTTGTAGATAACATTACAATAGATGGCAATGAGATTGATGTAGGTTCAGGCGATTTAACACTAGACGTTGCAGGTGACATTATTCTCAATGCTGATGGTGGAGAGGTTCTACTTCAAGATGGCTCAGTAACTTACGGTCAATTAAAAGGCTCAACTTCTGACTTTATAATACAGTCCTTAGTATCTGACAAAGACATTATATTCAAAGGTCTTGATGGAGCGGCAATCGTCAATGCCCTCACCCTTGATATGTCAGATGCAGGTGCGGCTACGTTTAGTGGAGATGTAAGCGTACCTAACATTTCTGTTGCCGATGACATCCGACACACAGGTGACTCCGATACTTACCTAAGTTGGAATGATAACAATCTTACTATATACAATGGTGGCACTAATAATTTATATATGGACGCAGGTTCATCAACTTTTAATGATGGCGGTGGGGACGTAGACTTCCGCGTTGAGTCTAATAACAACGCTAATATGTTGTTTGTTGATGGTGGTAAGGACACTATTGGTATAGGCGTTGCACCTCTTGATAACAATTTAAGCCCTGCATTGCAATTTGCCAGTGGCGGTACAATGTTTGGGTATGGAAATGCACAATATATTACAGGGAACACCTATTTTGACGGCAGTTGGAAAGCTATTGCTACTGGTGGCGGTTCTAATCTTGTTATAGACAATGCAGGACTTAAGGTTTACAACAATGCTTCTGCTTCCGCAGGTGCCGCAATAAGCCCATTACTACATCTTACTGTTGGACCAAGTGAGATGGTCATTAATGAAGATAGTTACGACTACGACTTCCGCGTTGAATCTGACGGCAACGCTCATATGCTGTTTGTGGATGGTGGGAATAATAAAGTTGGAGTTGGTACTAGTTCGCCTAGTAGACAGTTTACAGTAGAAAATACCCTAGCAAACTCTGGCGGTGTAGTTGGTCTAACTAGTTCTGATTCGTCAACCTCTGGCACGTTTGGAATTATTCATTTCGGTAACAGCACTGATAGTTCTTTGGCTTCAATTAACGGAATTGCGGATGGGGCCACGGATTCTGGAGCATTGGTTTTTAAAACTGAATCAACAGGCGGTTCTATAGAAGAACGCTTCCGCATAGCCGCAGACGGCTCTCTATCCACCCCAACCGCAGGAACCTCTAACGTCCGCTTTGGTGTCAACGCAGGTAACAGCATTGCAAGCGGTGGTAATTATAATACTGTAGTAGGCGATGAAGCAGGTACTGCGCTTACTACTGGAGAACAAAACACCCTCATCGGTAGTCGTTCAGGTGATGCACTTACGGATGCTGATTATAATGTAGCAATGGGTTATCAAGCTTTAACCGCAGATACTTTAGGAAGTAACTCAGTTGCTATTGGTAGAAGGGCTTTATTTGCACAAAACTTTACGTCAGCTACTGATACTTACAATACGGCAGTTGGCTATAACGCAGGAGGAGCAGTAACCACAGGCATTCAAAACACGCTTATTGGTGGCTTGGCAGGTGATGCTCTTACTGACTCTGATTATAACGTAGCTGTCGGTTATGGTGCATTAACCTCTGATACGTTAGGAGCTAGAAACGTAGCTGTAGGACAAGAAGCCCTTGCTAGTCAAAACTTCACATCTGCTACGAATAGCTACAACACAGCCGTTGGTATGAATGCAGGGCGGTTAGTAACCACAGGCATAAACAACACCCTTATCGGTGGTCTAGCAGGTGATGCTCTTACGGATGCTGACTATAATGTTGCTTTAGGTTATGCCGCTTTAAGTTCTGATACATTAGGAAGTCAAAATACAGCAGTAGGATATTTAGCTTTACTTAGTCAAAACTTTACTTCTGGCACAACGTCATACAACACAGCAGTAGGTTCTCAGGCAGGACGATTATTAACCACAGGCGTAGGCAACACGCTTATGGGCGGTTTAGCGGGTGATGCACTTACAGATGCTGATAGAAATGTTGCAATAGGTTATCAGGCTTTAAGTTCTGACACGCTTGGTTCTTATTCAACAGCTATTGGATATGGCGCTCTTAACGAACAAAACTTTACTTCAGCTACTAATACCTACAACACTGCTATGGGATATAACGCAGGTAACAGAGTTAGCACAGGCATTCAAAACACCCTTATTGGTGGCTTGGCAGGTGATGCTCTTCTAGCCGCGGCAGACAATGTTGCAGTAGGTTTTGAAGCATTAAGCACTGAAACAGGCGGTCAAAATAACGTAGCAATTGGAACACGCGCTTTAAAGGCTCAAGTTAATTCTTCTGGCAATATTTACAATACCGCAGTAGGGTCAAATGCAGGAACCGCAGTAACCACAGGCGTTGACAATACTCTCATTGGTGGCTTGGCAGGTGATGCTTTGACAGATGCCGATAGAAATGTTGCGATTGGGCGCTCTTCTTTAGGTTCTGACACTTTAGGTTCCAGAAGCGTTGCGGTCGGATACATTGCGTTAAACAACCAAAACTTTACATCAGCTACCAATGCTTACAACACTGGTGTCGGTTATGGCGCAGGTAGTGGAGTAACCACAGGCGTTCAAAATACCCTCATTGGTGGCCTTGCAGGAGATGCACTGACTGATGCAGACAACAACGTAGCCCTTGGTTACTCTGCGATGACAACAAATGTATTAGGCTCTGAAAGTGTAGCGATTGGTACATTTGCTCTAAACTCTCAGAATCCTGCATCAGCTACTAATATGTACAACGTAGCTGTAGGACACAATTCTGGAGCCGCAGTAACCACAGGCATTCAAAACACCCTTATAGGTGGTCTTGCAGGTGATGCATTTACTGAGGCAAGTTACAATGTAGCCATAGGTATAGAGGCTTTATCAGCAGATACAAAAGGTGCAGGATCTGTTGCTGTTGGTAGAAATGCTTTAGCTACCCAAAACTTTACATCAGCTACTACTACTTATAACACAGCGGTAGGAGATAGAGCGGGTCTATCAGTAACCACAGGCGTTCAAAACACCCTTATTGGTGGTCTTGCGGGTGATGCGCTAACTGATGCTGACAACAACGTAGCTATTGGAACTCTTGCTTTAAGCGCAGAAACCAACAATAACGGTAATACTGCTGTTGGTTCTGAAGCCCTGAAAAATCAAAACTCAGGTGGTGGTGGTGATGCTAGAAATACAGCCGTAGGTTTTGCCGCAGGAACCGCAGTAACCACAGGCGCTCAAAACACATTCGTGGGTGGTCTTGCAGGTGATGCTACTGATGATGGTGCAGGTAACACAGCAGTTGGTTATGCGGCATTATCTGCAAACTGCGGAAATGATAACACTGCGGTTGGTATAGGAGCTTTAAGCGCGGCTACGGGTTCACAAAACACCGCAATCGGTTATTATGCAATGGGACAAAGTGATGTTTCTGGGACTGACAATACAACCTTGGGTTATGCGGCAGGTTTCGCCTTAACCTCTGGAAGTAATAACGTGCTTCTGGGACACGATGCAGGACGAACAGGAAGTCCCGGAGGCAATATAACAACTGCCTCTAACATTTTGTCTTTAGGCGACGAAAGCATTTCAACTGCAAACATCCAAGTAGATTGGACAGTAGCCTCTGATGCAAGAGATAAGACAGACTTCACAGCCCTAGACCTTGGTTTGGACTTTGTTAAAGACCTACAGCCTGTAACCTACAAGTGGGACAAGCGTTCTAAGTATGGTGATAAGACTGCTGATGATTATGATTTAACCGCACAAACTCCAGATGGCACTCACAAAGAAGATTGGTTGGACATAGGTTTTAAGGCTCAAGACGTTGAAGCCCTAGAAATTGCGGCAGGATATAAAATTGCTGATAAAACTAATCTAACTACTAGCCTTACAAGTGATGGCAAGCAGATGGGTCTACAGTACAGCAAGTTCGTACCAATCCTAGTCAAAGCTATCCAAGAGCAACAAGCCTTGATTGAATCATTAACCGCAAGAATAGAAACCTTAGAAGGATAAATAACCATGAGCGAAGAAACAGTAGCAAGAACCGATGAAGAAAAAGCACAGATGTATTCTGCAATGCTAGGAAGCGTTAGCGTCATCACAAACGCCCTAGATTCAGACAACGATTTCTGTTCTGACATGACAGACGCAGAAGTTAAAGAGCGTGTTATGAGAAGTTCAGGATACTTATCAGGTGGCGTAGCAATGGATGATTGGGGCGATGAAGATATGTCCACCATCAATGCCGCCATAACAGCCGCAGAAGCCGCATAAAGGAGAAACAACATGGCAGTCACTTGGAACATCACAAACTTAGAATATACCAACGACTCTGACAAGGGCGTAGTTCATGCCGCATGGTCTGCAACAGATTCAGAAGTAGTCGGCGAAGTCACTCACACAGGCACAGTATCGGGCATGGAGTCCTATACGCCAGACGCAAGCGCAGACGGTTATGTAGCTTGGGATTCGCTTGACGAGGCTACAGTAGCAGGGTGGATAAAAACCACACTAGGCTCAGATGAAGTTACTCGCGTTGAAGCAAAGGTAGCCGCTCAGATTGCAGAGTCTAAAGCGCCTTCAACGTCTTGGGGAGTAGCTTGGTAATGGAAATCATACTTAAAAGCCTCAAGTCTAAAACCGTACAGTTCTCCATAGCCTTGGCAGTACTAAGCATCCTTCAGGGCTATGTAGGCTTTTTGCCTGTTAGCCCCGCAGGACAAGCTATGGTAGGTTGCATCATTGCAAGCTGTGTAACAGTATTGCGCTTTGTGACAACCACTGCAATCAGTGAAAAATAAAAAGGAGTTACAAAGCATGGAAGAAACAAAAGATGCAATAGATGTTGTGGCCGCAAGTACAGGTGTAATGGCTTTGATGAGTTGGTTGCCGCCTGTTGCGTCTTTGTTTACGATTGTGTGGCTAGGCATTAGGATTTATGAGTCTGATACAGTTCAAAAACTTATTAATAAAAAGGTAGATTAAAAGATGAGTAAAAAGAGAAGCACACGAAATACTAATAAGTCTTTGAAGGCTCTAAAGCGTAAGCAATATGCTAGAGGTGGTAAAAGTGCTGTTCAAAGCCAACGCGAGTTATTAGGACAGCAACAGAAAAAAACTTTAACGACTCCTGTACAACCTAAAGCAGGGCCAAAGCCTAAAAAGAGTACTCCTGATTCGTTGTTTTCTGATCCTGCTAGAGTTAGTGGCGGAGGAAGAGGTCAGCCTAAAGGACTTGGAACTGAACGACAATCAACTGGCCCCGCACCTAAATTTATTCCTGATCCTGTAAAAGCAGATGGTGTTGATCCTAGTCTTTACTCTGATCCAAATTTAGGCAGAGCTACACGCGGCGGGGGAATAGATAATCCTAGAGACATTAAGCTTCCAGAACCTTCTCGCTCACTAGGCGGTGGAAGAGGTCAGCCTATTAGAAATGATGCTACGATTAATCAAGTACAGCCTGCGGTTAGAAACCAAAATAGAGCAAGGGAAGAAAAAGCGGCACAAAAAGTTTACCAGAACACTGAGTATAAAGCTTTAGATGACAAAGTTAACAAATTACGACAAGAAATAACAAGCAGACCTGAGTTTGTAAACGCTCAAAGACGATTGCAAGAATCTCAAGGGGCTGATAAAGAAGCTATGGAGTTAGTACAAGAACTTTTAAATCCTTTAAGAAAACCTTCACAGGAAGCGGGCGCTTTAGGAGCAAAATTGTATGAGCAGGAAATGCAAAGAACTTCTATACCTTCCGTTACACAACAAACAATGGATGAAAATACTAGAAGGCGTGTTGAGTCTGGCATGGGTAGCAATCTAGGAAACCAACAAGCACAGTCTCAATCTCTAGTGGGCGGCTTTACCAACGATACTGATGTAGGCGGCGGAGTTCCACCAAATGAAGGATTACCTAGTCCACAGTCCACCACAACAGTAACTAATCAAGGCATTACAAAAGAAGCGCCTATAGGTATAAAACAACAAGCACCGACAGCCAACCTACGTCAAATGGAATCAGTAGACTTAGACGTAGAAACTGGCATCTCTACAGACATCCAAGAGCTTGGAGACGCTACAGACGCTACATCAGATACTGTGACTGCTAGAGAGTTATCTACTTCACAAGGTGACGTAAAGGTTGCTGACGAAGGCCCAAGAACTAGAGATGCCGAAAGATACACGGCTGAACTTGCAGGAACTTTAGACCCCACCAAAGCCGCAAAAGGTGATGTATCTAAAGAGCCTGTAGCGGGTGGAGGTCAAGAAGCAGAAGCCACCGAAGCTAAAGAAACTGGACGCGATACTGCCGCTGAAGAAGCCGCAAAAGGAAAGTTTGTTGATAGACCAGAGTATGAAGACTATGCTACAGCCGCTAGAGATGATAGCGACTACGGTTTTGATCCTTCAACAGTAGACGAGCCTAAAGTAACTATAAGTGACGGCGTAACAATACCGCAATCTAAAGTTGATGAAATTAAATTAGATGCTGAAAAGCGTGGGCTTGATCCTACAGACGCTCTTAAAGCTTACAGCGAAGCAATGGTAGAGCGTAAAGTTCAAACAGCCGAAGCCGCAGTAGGTGAAGCCGCTGAGCTAGGTACAGCGCCTACAAGAACTGCCGCAAAAGCAGACTTCTTAGGGGCCGCTGATGTTGCCGCAGGACGTAAAGAACAAATAGCTGATGCAGGCGAAGCAGGCTTTGCAACCCGTGAAGCTGAGCAAGCAACGCGTGTTGGAGACATGAAATCAGCAATAGCCGCTGAAGTTCAAGCACAAAAAGACAGGCGTACTGCTGTTACAGACGATGTGTCTGCCCAAGCCGAAGCAGAACAAACAGCTAAATTAGATGCGTTTACTTTAGAACTCTCACGCGAAGCTGTTACAGGCACAGCAATCGAAAGACAATACGAAGATCGTTTAGGTGTTGCGCCCGAAAGAAAAGCCGCACAGGCTGAGTACTTTAATGCAGACTTTACGCCGGAAGGTGGCAATACAGATATAGAATCTATACCTGCTTATGAAGTAGCGGCTACAAGAACTGCACAGGTTGCAGAAGCTTCTACGCGAATTGCAAGCGAATTAGGCGATGTACCTTCAGTAGACTTAGAAGGCCGTGAAGCTATTACAGGCGAACCACCTGTAGGAAATGCCGCGCAAATTGGCGGTATACCTACAATGGCCGCCGCAACAATGCAAGCTGTAACAGGACAAGACAGGAATGTAGCCGCCGCAGATATGATGGAGGTTGTTGCTAATATACCTGAAAACATTACAGCGGCTGTTTCTCAAGACCCTGCTGAACCTAAACTAATACAAGACCTAGATGCTGACCCAACGGTCACAGCGGCTGTTGCGGCACTACCACAAGAAGCACTTGTTTCTACGCAAATGGAAGGTCTTTTAGCAGGCATGGAAGATGGACAGACCCCTGCATGGGCTAAACCCGCAGTAGCGGCTATAGAAGCTCAGATGGCTCGTAGAGGCTTATCGGCTTCTTCTGTAGGTCGTGATGCATTGTTTAATGCTATTATACAGAGTGCTTTACCAATGGCTCAGAGCAATGCTCAAGCCCTTCAACAACGCGCACAACAAAACTTATCTAACGAACAACAAGCTAATCTTGCTTCTGCACAAAATACTATGCAAGTGCGTATGCAAAATCTTGCTAACCGTCAGACTGCCGCATCTCAAACAGCAGACATGGCACAGCAAATTGCAGTACAGCAAGGCACATTTGATCAACAAGCTGTAATGACTTCTGCTCAACAACAGCAAGAAGCTCGTATGGCTACTTCACAGATGGCTCAGCAACGAGCGCAACAAGAATCTGCACAGACTCAGCAGGCCGCTATAGCTCAGCTAAGCACTAATGCTCAAATGGACTTAGCAAACTTGCAAGCTCTTAATGCGGCAGGTACTCAGAACTTAAACGCAGAACAGCAAGCAAGACTACAGACATATACTGCTCAAGTTAATAAAACTATGCGTCAAGCTGAGTTGACTCAAGACATGTCGAAGGCTAACCTTTCTCCTGCTCTACAGGTTGAAATGCAACGCGTGTCTGAAATGAATGCGGCCTCTAAAGATAGAATGACCGCAGAACAAACAGAGCGTCTAACAGAACTTCAAACTCTTATAGACTTCCGCAAGACTGATGCACAGTTTGCTCAACAAATGGACATGGCTAACATGTCTAACGAACAGCAAGTAAACTTAGCAATGCTACAAGAAAAAGCGGCTACGGATTCAGCTAACTTTACGGCAGAAAATCAATTTGAATTAACGCGACTAAACAATATTGTTTCACGTTCTACGCGCCAAGCAGAACTAGATCAACAAATGGAAGTTGCTAATTTAGATAGCAGTTTAAAAATAGAGCTTTCTGAGTTGTCAGAGAAAAACAATACTGCTCGTGCTGAAATGTCAGCCGAACAACAGATGCGTTTAAAGAACTTAGAAACCTTAGTAAACTTTAAAACTACAAATGCTCAGCTAGGCCAACAAATGGATATGGCTAATATGGGCAACGCTCAGCAAATGGAAATGGCAATGTTGGCTGACAAAGCCGCTACAGACAGTGCTAACTTTACAGAGGCTAATCGTTTTAAACTTACACAGCTTCAGACTGCCGCACAACACATGGCACAGAACACTGAGTTCCGTCAGCAGACTGAGTTAGCTAATCTAAGCACTGAAGAGCGTTTACAGCTTGCAAACCTTACGGCTCAGAACCAAGCGTCTTCAGAAAACTTAAATGCTAGACAACAAGTAGAGCTTGCTAACTTAAATGCTAAGCTAACTACAGGCGTAAAGACTGCTGAGATGCGTCAGCAAGCAATTGCTCAAACCTTTAGTGCTGATCAGCAAATAGAACTTGCAAACTTAGAAGCTATGAATCGTGCTGATGCTGAATCATTATCTAACGAACAGCAGTCTAAGTTAACTACATACAATGCTACGGTTCAGCGCACTATACGCCAGACTGAGCTTAACTCGCGCATGGAAGAAGTCAACTTAGATGCAAGGCTTAAAGTTGAGTTGTCTGAGCTTTCTGAAAAGAACGCAACAGAAAGAGCCAACATGACTACAGATCAGCAAATGAGACTTGCTAATCTTAATACTCTTGTAGACTTTAAGAAAGCTGATGCAGGTTTTGCACAACAAATGGAGCTTGCAAACTTAGGCAACGAACAGCAAATGGAGCTTGCAATGCTTCAGGAAAAGTCTGCTGTTGATGCCGCTAACTTTACTGAAGCTAACAGAGGCAGAACCCAAGAGCTTAATACTTTTGTTCAGGTTATGTCGCAGAACGAACAGCTTAAGCAAAATGCGGACATGGCTAATCTTTCTATGGAAGAGAAGATTGAGCTTGCTAATTTAAGTTCTAGAAGTCAAGCTGATATGGCTTCTATGTCTGCTGAGAATGTTCAACAGCTTCAAGTCTATGAAAAGAAAATGCAAGCGGGTCAAGTTAACGCACAGCTTGCACAACAGATGGGCTTAGCAAATCTTAGCAACGAGCAAGCCGCCGGAATGTTTAACGCTCAAATGAACGCTAATCTTGATGTAGCCGCAATGAGCAACGAGCAACAAATGGAACTTGCTAACAGTAAGTTTATGCAGAGCATGACAGCTACAAAGTTTAGTGCCGATCAGCAGACAGCCCTGCAAAATGCAACAGCCCTTACGCAAGTAGACTTAGCTAATGCAGATGCAAGGACTCGTGTGTCTGTAGAAAATGCTAAGAACTTCTTAACTATGGACATGGCTAACCTTAGCAATGAGCAACAAGGCATTGTTATGGATCAGCAACTAGCTCAACAAAGACTGTTATCTGATCAGGCCGCTAAAAACGCCGCGCTTCAGTTTGGCGCAACATCTCAAAACCAGATGGATCAGTTTATGATTAGTCAGTCTAATAGCATGAGGCAGTTTAATACAAGTGCGCGAAACGCTATGGAGTCTTTTAACGTCACTGAAGCTAATCGCATGGAGGCTATTGAAGCAGGTAATACCCTTCAGGCTGATAGTCTCACTGCACAGCTTGAAGCAGACATAAGTAAATTTAATGCTTCTATTGATAACCAACGTGATCAATGGAACGCGGCAAATGCACAGGCTGTAGAGCAATCAAACATTAACTGGCGCAGACAGGCTAACACTGTAGATACTGCGGCGGCTAATGCGGCTAATCAGCAAAATGTTCAGAATGCTTATAATATTTCTGCACTAGATCAAACTCAGATGTGGCAACAGTTGCGCGATGAAGCCGCTTACATTCGTCAAGCTTATGAAAATAACGAACAACGAGAAGCTACACTAATTGCAACAGCTATTGGAAATGAATCAGGAGCAGGAGAAGATGCAGGAACAACAACACTTTCTCTGTTAAATTTAATTAAAAACTATTCTGGTTCTTCGACTTCTAGTAATTCTGGAGGAAATCGAGGTGGCGGAAGTAATAGTGGCGGGGGAAATACAGGGCAAAACGATAATCCACAAGAGAAATAATCATAATATAAAGGATAAAAATAATGGGATTCTTTAGTAAAATATTTAAAGGCGTTAAAAAAGTATTTAAGAAAATTGGCAAGGGCATTAAGAGCGCCTTTAAAAAGTTTGGAAAATTCATGGGTAAGATAGGCATACTGGGTCAGGTAGCTATGTTTTTTGTTATGCCTTATATAGGTCAAGCATTAGGTTCGATGTGGACAGGCATAGCAGGCCAAACAGCGACTCAAACTACTGCAACTGCCGCCGCTAATTCTGCCGCTGTAACAGCAGGGCAAGCCGCAGGAGCTACCGCCGCCGAAGTAGCCGCAGGAAAAATAGCTGAAAAAGCAATTGCCGCCGCCGCACAAGCAGGAACCGTAGCAGGAAAAGCTACAGGTTTAATGGCAGGTAATGCTGTTGCTCGTGGCGTAGGTCACGTAATGCAGTTTACTGCCAACACTGTGGGCAAAGTTGGAACAGTCTTTAACAATATAACCAAAGGCGTAACTGATACTCTTGGAAACTTTGCAAAAACTGCAAGCAACAAAATGTTTGGCACTAGCTTTGATGCGGCTTCAAATTTTTTTACTGGCGGCGATACCGCTTTTAGCAGAAGCTTTGGAGATCAGTCTAGATTTCAAAACTTAACAAGCTCTGAAAGTGTGTTTGAACAGTTTAAAGAAGACAGGCTTGCTGAAACAGAAGCAAAATTAAATACTTCTTCAGGTCAGAAAGCTATAACGGAAGCAGTAGCTGAAAGCGGGGGTGATCCTTATGGCTTTGATTCTCAATACGGACAAAATATACAAGATCAAATAGATGCAGGAAATACTAATATGACTGCAAGCATAGACCCAACTATTCAAGACACTGCGGGTGTATCTAAATCAATTTATAAAACGCCAACAATAGACGAAATAAAATCTATGGGTGCACAAGTATCAAATGATATGTTAAATGATTATAACTTTAAAATTGAAAGTGTTGCAGGAGACAGACAATTTACTTTTGGCGATAAAGTAAGGTTTATATCTGAAGAAAACTTTAAAAAATTAGGACAAATAGATGATATAGATTTTTTTAAGAATTTTGAAAACAAAGCTCAGCCAAGTTTATTAGAGCGTTTTAAAACAGGAATTAAAGATATACCTGACACTATTACTAAAAAAGCAGGAGAGATAGCTGATGATCCTTTAGGCTATGCATTTAAAGGAACAGAAGAATCTCTTCAAAAACAAATGAATCTTAGAGTTGGGCAGGAACTGGGAATCTCAGAAAAACCAGTATACAATCAACAGTATGTAAGTAACGCCGCATATGTTCCTCCTATGAGCAGTTTTGCAAGCCCTCAGTCTCAGTATGGCGCACAAGAAATTATGGATGCTAGAGCCTTTGAACAACAGGTTACATTTAATCCCAACCCCTATGGTTACACAGCATTTCAATACGGAAACTATATGTCTCAATTTGGTCAAACAGCTTAAAAAGGTTTTAAAACTATGGCAACAATAGAAGAAGAATTTCAAAAACACAGGGCAAGCGGCAAGCGCCCAATAGCAGGACAATCTCTGGCTAACGATCCTGAAAATCCTGCACCGTATGAAAAAGCCCCTGAGTTTACTTCAGTTCATAGAGCTTCTGAGTATCTATGGGAATCTTTCATTGAGCCGAAAACTTATGTAAATTTAATGCAAGCTGTAGATGACGGTGTTCCTGTTATGAACCTTGTTCAAGTTGTATTATTTGCTGAGTTTCAAGAAGGTGCGTGGAATCCTGATCTAATGTTAATGCTTGTAGAGCCTGCGGCTTATATGATTATTGCGCTTGCAGAGCGTTTAGAGTTAAATATTGTAATTGACAATGAAGAAGATGATGATGAAATTTTTGGAGTAAATTTTAAAGAAGATAAAATTAAAGAGCTTAAAGGAGCCGCTTCAACTGGAGCAGTTCCCGCAGGTGTGTTAACTCCTGAAATGCAACAACAGATAGAAGAACTTCCTGAAACTTTAGAAGAAACTTCTCAAAGTCTTTTAGCGCCTACAGTAGTAGAAGAAGAAGAGCAATCAAGTAGCCTTATGGCTAGACCAACAGGAGTTTAAAACATGGCTATTAGAGATTTTGGAACATCACTGCTTGCAAATGTTAGACAACGAAAAGACGCTCAAGCAAGAGATGCTCGTAACCGTGCAAAAAAACAACAAAGAAAAGACGCACTTCAGGGGCTTTTATTTAAAGGCGCTATGAGTATGGGCAATGCTATACTTAGAGATAAGTCTAATAAGTTCTTAGAAAGCGAACAGTTTTATAAAGAAAACATTCAGTTTAAAAAAGGTTATGACATAGCTAATGAATACATTACAAATGAAAAATCAGCAAGAAATGATGCGTTAGGCTATGACGCATACTGGACAAACGTAGCGCCTGCGGAACAAGTAGATACCGCAATGGTAGAAAAATATGGAGATATTAAACAATATAACCCTGCTGATTGGAAAGCTAATCGTTCAGAGTTAATGAAAGAAATTGGAATAGCGGCTAGAAAAAATCACGAAGAAGGTCTTGTAAACGCACAATCTTTTATTAATAAAGCAGGAAGCGGGGGGGCTGAGTTCTATTCTAATTTTGCTAAGGAAGCTAGGCCGACTACAATTACAGGTTTAATTACAAACACTGTTAGGTCTACAATAGGCGGCAAAGATTTAAATATAGCTTCAAGAGAAATAACTCGTAAAGGTTATTTAAAGGACGCTGAAGCTTTAATTGCTTACGATAAAGCTTGGGATGCAACAGGAAACAACCGTGTTTCTAAATTTATAGCTGATAAAACAAAACAACTAAAAGGCAAAGCTCCGGTAACAACTCAAGAGTATGTAGACCTTAAAAAAACAGATATATTTGGTGATTCATCGGCGGAGTCAACTTTAGTTACTAAGTCTAAAGACAGTTTGGGAAATATAACAATTATTTTACCAGATGAAAATTTAGCTATGGATTCAAAAGAGTATAAAAGTTATAGACAGTTTAATACTTATGTGACTGCTCATTCTACTAACGATGCGGCAAGTCAAAGAGTTCAACAAGTCGGCGCACAGGTTTTAGTAAATGAAGGCACAAAAGAAGAGCAGAAATTTTTTAACGATGTTGCTGAAAAAGCAGGAGAAAAACTAAGCAGGGCAGACAAAACAAAAGCCATAGCCGCTCGTAACGCTACTACACAAGCAAACCTTGCAGGTTTAAAAATTATTTTTAGAGAGCAGTACGGTATGAATGAAGACGCTAGTAATCGTTCAGCTATTGCAATGTATAAAAATCAAATACAAGACACCATAGCTAGAAAAGAATCAGGAGAACTAGGTGCACAGCCTTACAATAATGCTAAAGTTTTTGGAACTATGATTACAATGGCTCAACAACAACGCATTGCAAGCAACCCTAGAAATTTTAGTAATGCGGCTATTGAGGAAATTGCAGATAGTCCTGCGGCAAAGTTTGCACTATTTGAAGACTATAGAAATTTAACAGATGATGCTATGTTAAAATATGATGAGCTAGTTTCTAAAACAAATAATCCTATTGTTACGGATGTCCATAACCAAATGAAAGGCATAGTAGAAATATCTAAAAAATATCCTAAAATAGCAGAGGTTGGAACTCTTGAAAAATTATACAATGATTCTTCAATAGAGGAGGATGTTAGCTTAACTACTATAAATACAAAGTTAGGAGGTTCGCAAAACAATGAACCTGAAAGTGTTGCATTAGACGCAACGCCCGATTTGTTAAGCTCTATGCCTAGACCTCCTGCACTGCCTAAGTTTTCTTCTAAAAGTGATGTAGCAAAACACAAACAACTTTATGGCGGGCAACAAAAAGATTATTTAAAAATTTTAAAGGCTCAAAAAACTTTACAAAATAACACAGCTATGGCAACAAGACAAGGAAAAACTACTAGCTATGGAATAACATCTGCTCAAAAATCTTTAAACAGCTTGTACACTGACTATATGAATAAATACGGAGAAGTGTAGAATGAAGTATACTGGAAGTTTTTCAGACACTCGTGGCACACGCGATACCTCTTCTTTTTATGGTGGGGATTCTACAACCTTAACTCCTTACACAGCCACTAAGTTTAAAGAAGACACTGGCGTTAAAAAAGATTGGTCAGTTGTTCGGGAATACATGGCAGGCAAGGTTCTTGATCCCGCCTCTCTTGATTTAGCGTCTGAAGATGCAGATGTTTTAGAGTCTTTTAGAGACAGTGAATCTCGTTTTGAAAATATGATAGCAAAAGCTATGGTATTAGAAGATGCGCCTCAAGAAATTAAAGACAGCTACAAACGAATACAAGATAAATTTGCTACTATAGATAAAGAAGGTATTGGTGAATGGGCAGAAATGATAAAAGACTACGGCATAGATGCTGTTACTGACCCATTTAATATCGGTTCTGTTTGGTTTGCGGCACAAACAGGCGGCGTAGGCGCTCCTGCGGCACTAGCGGCTAGAGAAACTGCAAAGGCAGGAGCAAAAACAGCAATTAAAAAAGCTTTAACTGGCCCCTCTGCTGTGTCTCGTTTACCATCTAAAGGGTTGTCAACTACAGTGCGCGAAGTTCCTTCTCAAGAAACAACTTTACGTAGTCTTAGAGCATTGATGGACAAGAACCCAAAAAAATCTATAGCGGCTATCGGTGCTATACAAGGAACAGTGGACGATGTATCTCGTCAAAATTTAGCTATAACTGTAGGCTCTCAAGAAGATTTTAATCCTCTTCAAACAGTAGCTACAGCAGGAATTTCAGCAGGTTTAAATGTTGGAATGACTGTTGGTATTAACAAGCTAACCCAGAAATTTAAAGCTGACTCTGACATGGATGAGTTTACACCTGAAAGGGGCGCTGAGCTTTTTGACGAGGGCGTTGAAGGCGAGTGGATTCCTGCCTCTGGAGCAGGGGTATTAAGTGACTTAGATCGTTTAATTTCTGGGCCTTCTGGAAGCTATAAAGATATAACACCTGACGAAGAGCTTATAAAGAAATATGCGTCTGATTTAGGGGGCGGTGCTAAGACTGTAGAAGAAGTACAGGCTATTATTATGGCGGCGGCTAAAACAGAAACAACAGCAGGAGCCATAAAAAATAAAATAAAGAAAGACTTGTACGCTCACGCTACGCACAATACTAGCCGATGGTTAGGGAAAGCTTCAGGAGTTTTAAGTCCTTTTGCAAAAGTATCTAAAACAGCTAAGCTACTTCAAGAAAAATTCTCTCACGAGATGGGAATAGATTGGAAGGTTAATGATCGTTTAGTCGGTAAAGATTTTTTTGAAACTCAGCGCGAAATTCAAGGTCGTTTCTTTGAAGACTACAGAGCCATTGTCGAGCCTTTAACTACTAGTAAATTTTTAAGGCGTAACGAAGACAATGCTAAACTAGCTGACGAAGTTAATGATGCTTTAATGTTAGCTGTGCGTGGTCAAAAAGCAAAAAGCACTAACAATGGCTTGTCTTCTGAAATAAACAGAGAAATTAACAAAGCTTCAGTAGGCGTTAAAAAACTATATCAGTCGATGGGGGCTGAGCTTAAAGAAGCAGGACTTATTGAAAATGAAGTGGCTGATTACATTCCGCGTTCTTGGAATCGTAAAGCTATCTTAGAAAACAAAGAAGGCTTAGCTAGATTATTTGAAGATCAGGACGTTGTATCTAAAGGCAAAGGAATGGAAGCAGTTGAAGACATGTTAAGAATTGACAGTCAATTAGATGGCGGTGGTTCTGGCGGTTTCTTTTTCTCAGCTAAGCGATCTTTTGATAACATTAAAAGAGATGCAGATTTTCAAGAGTTTTTAGACACTGACGTTAGAGCAACTATGAACCTTTATACTTTCCAAGCCGCTAAAGGTTTGGCAAAGGTTAGAACTTTGGGTGTGCGGAACGAAAAAGAATTTAAAGACTTTTATATAAATCAAATTCGTAAAGAAATGTCTGAGGCAGGAGAAACATTTACCGCTAAAGATGCCGAAAGGATTACACGAGTATACCGAACTACTACTTCTGAAAACTTAAACAGGTTTGGCAAGTACGCTCAAGGCGCAGTAGACGGTTACGGTTTAGTAAACAGAGTAGCTTACTTAGGTCTTGCAACGGTATCTAGTTTAACAGAAGTTTTCTTAAACTTTAGTAAGGCCGGATTTAAAAATAGCTTTAAAGGCTTGTCAGAAGCTATGGAGCTTTCGTACAAAGGCGCTACAGGAAACATGCAATCTAAACTAATGTCTCAGCACAATATGACAGCCGCAGAAGCACGAGCGGAAATGCGTAAGTTTAGCTTGGGCATGGATATGGGATTGACTCAGCTAGAAAACCGTTTAGGCGGCGATGACTTGCAAACCAAATGGATGCAGAAAGCAAGTAGTGGTTTTTTTAAAATGACCTTGCTTGAAGATTGGACAAAGTTTGTACAGACAAGTTCATTTATGAGCGGTAAGAATTTAATTGAAGAAAACATTCAAGCCCTTGTAGCCCACGGAGCTAAGCCACTAGGTAAGAGGCAGAACACTTTAATAGGTGAGTTAGCTGAGTTAGATATAGATTATAAAGATGCAATGAAGTGGTACAAGCGTGGAGCTAAAAGGAATGACGAGTTTTACGACAAGAAGTTCCTGTCAGGGGCGGCACGCTATGCTAACTCTGTAATTTTACAGCCTTCTGGAATGTCTAACTTAAAGCCGTTATTGTTTAGTAACCCTAAAACCTCTATAGCTTTTCAGTTGATGGGTTACCCTGCGGCATTTACAAACACGGTACTTAAAGGAAGCGTTAAGCAACTTACAAAAGATGTTAAAAGCGGTGACCCGCGCAACGTAGGTAAGGTCGCAGTGACTGCTTTATCAATGGTTCAGGTAGCTCGTATCATGAATGATTGGAGATCGGACGGTAAGTCAGAAAAAGACGGGGCGGTCAGCGCAAACTTTCAAGCTGTAAAACGTGTAGGTGGTTTAGGCATTTTAGCAGATAACATTACTAAAGGTTATGATGCTACTAAATATAGTGGTTCTGTTCTAGGTTATGGTACGATGCCTTTTGGCCCAGTGGCTACAGATATTTTAAGCGCAACTAGACGAGGAATTACACCTACACTGGCTAGAAAAATTCCTGCCGCCTTATCACCAGTACAGAGAATACTAGGAATTGTAGACGAAGACGAAGCAGAAAAGTTTAAGGCCGATATGGATCAGTTTATATACGAAGCTGATAGAAATATATCAGACTTTGAACAAGGCTTTATCCCAGAGTTTGAAACTACTTCATCTTTAGCGCCATATGCAACAGGCGGCATAGTTGAAGATGTTCCTAACGTACCTACTGAGCCTGATGAAAGAATTGACAAGCTTACAGGGTTGCCATATAACGCACAAGCAGGCGAAGCTTATACAGACATGGAAGACCGTGCTAAGTTTTCTATGGGTGGTAAAGTTAACTTAGTTAATGAGCCTTCTTTAAGAGAAGAAGAAGACGTTAAGTTTATTGAAAACAAACAAATGGAAATAGACCCTGATGGCGCTGTTCAATATGAAATTGAAGACAGCCTTTTAGATTTATCGCTAGACGATACCCCTACTAAAAGTTCGTCTGATATTTTTTCCACTATGTCAAAAGCTATGAGTTCTGCAAAAGTTGCAGTGTTAAAACAACTTGGTTACTCTCCTTCTAATATAGACGAAGTAGTTACTAAACTTCCTAAAACTGAACCACAGTATGAAGAGGCAGTTATCCGCAATGCGCTTTCTGAAAACATTCAGCGTAAAAATTCTGTTGATGAAGCAAAACAACCTGTTAAGATATGGAGTTCTGTTTATCAAACTACAAACAACCCTGAAAAAGAAACTAAATTTTTAAGTAATCAATCAAACCCTCTTGTATCTGGAGTAGAAGAAGCTTTAGATAAAGGGCTAAAAGTTTTTAAAGGTGATAAAGGAATTAATAATCAAGTTAAATTAAAAGAAATTTTAATTGCTACAGCAAAACACGAAAGCTTAGGTGGTAAATTATTAGAGCAGGGTGGTGGTGGCCCTGCAAGAGGTGCTTGGCAAGTAGAACCAGAAACAGCTATAGATATTATTAAAACTTCAGGGCTGATAGGGAAAAAAGCAGAAGCTGTTATGGGAAAAACAAAAAAACAAATATTAAACATGGATGAAAAAGAAATTAACGGCTTTCTTAAAGATCATAATGTAAATGCTGTTTTTGCAATAGCTAAATATTTACAGGGCGCAGACGCAAAAAATAAATTATCTCTGTTATCTGGTAACTAAATGGGCTTTCCTTTTGAAATAATAACTATGCTTGGCTCCACAGTTCTTGGTGGGGTTATGAGTGTGTGGGCAGAAAGTCGCAAGGCAAAACAAGAGCAACAAAAGCTTCTTATAACTCGCGGTGAGTTTGAAATGAAAGCTATAAAAGCCGCAAGGAATGTAAAAGATAAAGGCTTTCAATGGACTCGCAGAATTATCGCGCTGTCCTCAGTGTTTGCTATTGTAATACTGCCAAAGCTTGTAGCCGTATATTATCCTGATGTAGATGTTACGGTAGGCTACACAAATTTTCAGCCCGGATTTTTATTTCTTACTGAAGATAGAGAAATCTTTGAATGGATAACTTTCCAAGGTTTAGTAATAACACAGCTAGATACCAACCTAGTTTCAGCAATTATAGGCATGTACTTTGGCGGTAGCTTGGTTAAAAAATAACAGATTTATTAAGAATAACGGACACATTAATACATGAAAGACGATTTTAAATACTTTAAACTCTCAGACTTTGATTGCCAAGAAACTGGCGAGAACGAAATGAATAAGGGTTTTATACGCAAACTAGATCACTTGCGGGAGGTGTGTGGCTTTCCGTTCCAAGTGATTAGCGGCTACAGAAGTCCTAATCACAGCGTAGAGAAAGCAAAAAAAATTGGCGGTACACACACACGCGGGATTGCCGCAGACATCTACGTAAACGGAGGCCGTCAGCGTATGCAGATAGTGCGCCATGCTTGTGCATTAGGCTTTGTAGGCATAGGGGTTGCTAAAGGTTTTGTACACGTAGATTTGCGAGATGATTTTAAACCAGTACTTTGGTGCTATTAATTTTAAACTAGGAGATATAAAAAATGTCAGAGAAAGGTATTGTAATTCCAACGTGGGCCATTCCGCTAGTAGTCAGTTTGTTTGTAGGTGCTATCTCTTATGGCGCGGCACAAGCCAATGCTGAAAGTACTACTACTGAAGTTAAACGTATTGAAGTCATTGTCAAAGAAACAGCTAAGAAGGCTCAAGAGAACGGTCAGGCACAGGCTGTGACAGAGACTAAAGTTGATGCAATTGTAGAGTCATTAGCTCGTCAAGAAAAGATTCAAGAAAAAACTAACGATCAAATTTCTGCGTTAGTACAAGCATTGTTGGCTAAGCAGTGAGAATGGTCTTTGCTTTGATCTTTCTTTTCTCTAATGGAGAGATTGATGAAAGTAAGACACGCTACTACGCAAAAAAACACCACTGCGTATATATGTGTCAGGAACTATCTAAACCCTCCAAACACTATGAGGCAGTAGACTGTATCTGTCGTTTAACTTGGGTAGATAATTCTGAACGAGTTATAAAATGAAGACGTTAGTGTTTGCATTAATGATAGAGACTTTAACTCCTGATGGTTTTGTCGAAAACATTGAAGAGTATGGAGTCTGGAATAATATTAACTCCTGTGTTTATTTTGCTAGAACAATAACCCTGCAAAGCGTAAGGGGGTCAGGCGAAAATAAATTTGGGAAAATATATGACGTACCAGTAAGGGCTTTTTGCAAACCAAAGTATGTAGACCCGAAAGAAACTGTAATTTTTGAATGAGTATTGTATATGAGTAATTTTGATTATAGAGACAAAGAAGAATGGAAGGCTTTAATTTTTGTAATTGTATTTTTTGGCGTGGGCTTTAGCTCACTTCTTTGGATCGACTAATTTAACGATAATAGCGAGGAATAGTTAATGCCTGCAACAAAGAAAAAGAAATCAACAGTCAATAAAGCGGGTAACTATACCAAGCCTACAATGCGTAAGAACTTATTTAATAAAATTAAAGCGGGAAGTAAGGGCGGTAAAGCAGGACAGTGGTCAGCACGAAAGGCTCAAATGCTTGCTAAAGAATACAAAGCTAAAGGAGGCGGGTACAAATGAAAGTTAAAGCACCTAAAGGTCATCACTGGATGAAGCAGAAAGACGGCTCAATGAATCTAATGAAGCACACTGGCAAGTTTGTTAAGCACAAGGGCGCTTCACTTGAAGCTAATTTTAAAGTACAAAAGGTTCATAAGAAATAATGGCACTTAAAAAATCTCAAAAGTCTTTAAAGAAATGGACAAAGCAAAAGTGGCGTACACCTTCTGGAAAACCTAGCGGTAAAACTGGCGAAGTATACGCGCCTGCTAAGGCTATAAAGAAACTCAAATCAACTGCGGCAGGCCGAAAGAAACTTGCGGCGGCTAATAAAAAGAAAAGAGAAGCTACAGCTAAAGGCAAACAACACGCTAAGCATGGACTACATAAAGGAAAGAAACGATGAGAGAAGACTACAAGAAGGGCGGCAAAGCTAAAAAGAAAAAAGATTCAAGACTAGAGAGGGCAGGAGTTAGTGGATACAATAAACCGAAACGTACCCCCAAGCACAGTAAGAAAAGCCATGTTGTCGTGGCAAAAGAAGGTGACAAAATCAAGACGATTAGGTTTGGAGAACAGGGGGCAAGCACCGCAGGAAAACCCAAGGCGGGTGAATCTGACCGTATGAAAAAGAAACGAGCCTCTTTCAAAGCTCGTCATGCTAAGAACATAGCCAAGGGCAAAATGAGCGCGGCCTATTGGGCTAACAAAGTTAAATGGTAGTATGATTAAGGGCGCTGAGTTCATCCTCTAAAAAAGAATGAAGCGCCTCTAGTTTTGGTTTCGTAAGTTGTACAATGTTTCTCATAATTAACAACTCGTCACCGCTAAAGACCTTATTTAAATCACCTTCAGGGATGCCGGACATTTCTGTCACGACAACCCCTTCACAGTTAATAAGAATTTTAAACCCTAAGACATTGGCTTCCTTGCCTTTCTTAAACAATTTCACAAGCACCGCCCACACACGCCAACTCTTGTGAGCCTGTTGTGTTATCTTCTTGTTCAAAGTTTTCAAGGTCATTCCAGTTAATGTCTTTTGGCATAGCTTTCACTAACTCCTTATATTGATTTGCGTCTATCTCTTCATAGGGGGCTTGCTGATATACGTGGTCGCTGTACGGCAACAAACTAATACCGCTACACAAATCAAAGTTTTCCCATATCCATTGAGATACCTGCAAGAACTCATCGTCTGTGTAGTAAACGGTTATGCTTGGTTTATGTTCGCACCAATGATTCTGATACGCTTTCCACAACGCTAACTGTTCCATAGCCCCTACTTGTTTAACTGTTGTACTAGTCTTAGGAGACTTCACAGGGAAACTAAACACAAGGGATGCAGGACTCATTACATCTTGTTCGACAGGGAATCCCGCTGTTGACATGTATTGCGCGAGGGGGTCTTTCGCATCTGAGCGTACTCGTCTAATGTAATGCTTAGAAAAACGAGGATGAATGCCACTGGCACTATCAACAAGCTGAGACACCGTGCCACTAGGCTTAACGCAAGTAATAGCCGCTGATTGATTAATTCCCAACTTCTTTGCCCAAGCTTTATTAGTTTTAACCGCAACACCCTTCATCTCCTCTAGCCATTCAGAAAGCTTGTCAGTAGACGAGCCTAGCACCTTATGATCCATAATCCCTGTAAGACTCACACCCAACAAAGCCTCTTCTTCTGTATTGCGTTGCCACACTTTACGCAAGTATCGGAAGTCTGTAAGCGTAGCCTGTAATGTTCCGATCATCGCGGCTACTTCTATTTTAGATTTCAAAGTCTCTAAAGTATCTTCAGACCTGACAACCACTTCCGATAAATTGCAGAACTGATTACTGCGTAATATGATTTCACTGCAAGGATTAGTACCAAAGTCCTGCTCAGCATCCCTACGTCCGTTCTTGCTTGCAACTTTCTGTGCCGCTATGCGACTGAAGATTCCGCGCTCACCCGCCTTAGACTCATACATGTTCTGCATCTCAGACAGGAAGGACTCAAAGTCAGGCTTCTCTGTGTACGCTACGCTGTTGTTAGCAAGTCTACGGTGTCCCTCGTTTCTCCACCAATCTCCTGACTTAGCTTTAGCCATACGTGGATCGGATAGATTAGATAAACTTATCAGTGCTGAACGCCTTACACCACCAACAACAACGATGTCTGCTATCTTACAGACAACATCGTGACACTCAATAGAGGTTAACTTACGGCCTGCGGCCTTTGAGAAAACACCAACACAAAAATTAAATAAATCTACTAGGGGTTCTGGGCCAGATGCGCGTCCACCAAAGGTTTTAAGTCTTGCGCCTGCGGGACGGACGTTGTGCATATCCCACTTAGGAATCTTCCCTGCGTACAGCATAGCAATCAACTCGCGGAACGCAGAAGCCCAACCGATCTTGCTGTCACTAACGACAATAACGCTGTCAGTAGCATGGAATGTTTCTGCAATCTCAGGTAGTTTGTTTATGAAGTTACGCTCAACGCTAAACCCTACACCTGTGCCACACATAAGAACATACATCAACTCATCAAAGGATCGCGGTGAATCTATGTGCAGATAACTACAGTTAAACCCTGCAACATTATCTTTGTCGAGTGCTTCCCCTGCTGTCATCATGCATCTCATGCTAGGCATAACCTCTAGATTGTATATTGCATCGTATAATTTCTGTCCTTCAGATACTGTAATCTGTTCACGATCTCTCCAGAACTGTACGTAGCGGTACACTGTTTCTGCCCATGTCTCTCTTCGATTATGTTCAGGTATCCAACGTGCGTAGCGTGACTTGTGTATAAATTCTTGGTACTGATCCATTAAGTGTTCTCCTTGGTGACGATTGTTGTTAGTTTATTTAAGTACCACGTAGCCTTATTTAAGTCCTCTACTTGCTTGCCTTTATAGTCGTAGCGCCAAAGGTATTTCATACAGTTACCCTTGAGATACCCTTTGAAAGCTACGCTAGACATTGACTCTTCAATGGCTTCAATGCATTCAATGTTGCCAGTGTTGTAGTGCTTTGGATTGTTGACAACATCCTCTCCCCAATCAAGGTCTTGAGTACAACCTTCTTCTATTAACATATTATGTGCTTCTTGCATAGCCATATCAACGTAAGGCTTGTAAGGCTCAAGTGCAGGATGTTCTTTAGCTACTCTATCCCAATCTGCGGGTGTTGCATCATTTAATCTTTTCATGTGCTATCTCTTCGTATAAGTTAATTGTAGGTTCTTTGCGCCTAGTATCTTTTAATTTAGAAGAAGAACTAATCTTCTTGAACTTCTTCTTTCTTAAAAACCTATCGCGCCTCTCGTCTTTTCTATTGAAGTCAGTCAAAACTCTCCCTCTTCTTGGGGTTAATCCAACTATCAGGGATGGTGTCTTCGCTAAACCACCTGAAGTTGTTAGCACTTGCCCACTCACCGTGGCTTCTTTTAGTGCCGTCTTTTCTACGTTTGGCTTGCGGCATTGGCGCACTTGGATTCGCAAACAGAAACACTAACTCTGTATCTTCGGGAAGTGTCTTACTAATCCAGATGTACTTGCTAAACTCTGCGTAGTCCCAGAACCTACCTTTAGCTTCAAGCAGAATCTTCTTGCCCTCAACCTCGCGGATAAAGTCTGGATGATAGTTATGCTCAACGGTGTAAGGAACTTTGTCGGTGTGGAAACTCCAACCATCAAGGATACCTGAATGTAGTTCATACTCCCAGTTAGAGTCATAACCTTTAACAAGATTCTTTTCTACAGGTCGCTTGACTCGTTGTTTGCGGTAGCCCTTCTTAATCTTATTCAATGGAGGACAGCCTCCCTGCGCTCTAACTCCGCATCTATCAAGAGCCGCAAGTCTTCTAGAAACTCGTTGTCTATATCTGTAATAGACTTATCACTGTTGAATAAAAAACTTCCTGTAGCTATGATCATCTGTTCAATGTTCATTTTACTTCTCCTAGTGTGATAGTTTCTATTACGCGATGAGGGTTTGATTTAATAATCTTAGTTATCTTGTTGCAGACCCACTTAGGATGATAGGCGTTAAGATGCATAGTTCTTTGCGCCATGTAGTGAGTCTGCTCAGGCATAAAGTTTTTATAGTTATCAACAGTAACGCCCTGTCCTTCTTCTTCGCTGAGTAATGAGCGTAACCAATCAACTATAATAACGCCTGAGTGCTTCCTAATCCGCTTAGCTTTCTTGCCATTCATACTAGTAGTTCCTCTACTTTAGGTTCGACTACAACTTCTGTCAAGTATGCGAGTCCGTTTGAGTATTTAAAGGTACGTAAACCCTGTCCATCGTTAGCATCTTTGTAGCATTCGTGCTTGTACTTACACCAACTACAACCCTTTGGAAGTTTCATGTTGCCTTTCTTGCCATCAGGTATGGGAGTATAACATAATTCTGGGGGTACGTCAAGCTCTAATGCAGGTAATAGCTGACTAATAGAGGTTTTAATGTTGGGCTTATCAAGATCGTCAGGCACGTACATACACAACTCACCGCTCTCTTTGTTCAACACCAAGAACCCGCCATTGTCAGTACCCTCTGCCGCCTCGTATCCCGCAAGCTGACCAAGGTATCCAAAGGGATCGTCTTGTGATAAGCGTCCGTCCTTGAACTTGTTAAACGCAAAGCGAGATGCGGTCTTAACATCCACCACTTCGCCATTTATCTTACAGTCCATGTGGCCCACGATGCCTTTAACTTCAACTTCTTTTTGCTCGTCTGTTACTTTGTGGCCGGACATACGCACAAGCATCAACACAATCTCTTCAAGCAAGTGGCCGTACAGAAACTTGATTTGCGTTGGCCCATCAATACCGCCCCGCCCCGCAGGGTCACGCTTCTCATACCACAACTGACGCGATGGCTTTCCTACATTAGACATACGAACCGTGAAGTCTTTGTTACGATCAGAAGGAACTGCCCAAGACATCAGAGCTTCTTTAATTCCAACAAGAGTGCTGTCAATATCTTCTTCTGTTAGCGGCAAAGGCTTACCGTCTGATAGTCCTTCAAGGTGTTTGTAGATGTCAGGTACTATAGTATTAAGCTTCATGCTGAACGTCCTTTATATTTTTAATTATATTCTTTATAGTTTTAAGGTCTGTTTTAAACCACTCGTTAGCGTGTTCAATCTTATTTTCTTTTAGCGCAGAGTGAACGAGTCTCTCAGCTTCTCGCCTGTCTTCAAAGTATTTAGAATAAGAAACCTTATAATCTCTAAAGGGCGATGAAGTCTGATAACTAGAACACCTGTCCTTAGCGTCAACAGCCATCCCAACTTTGAACCAACCTTTCCACGCAGGGTTGGAGATAATATACACGTAGCCTCCTAAGATAGTGTTGTACTCTGCTCTGTGTCTACGCCCAAGCAACTTAGCTAAGAGCCTTGGACTTGGCTGTACTCCTTCTCTGTACTTTTTCTTAATTGTATTCTCTGTCCTGCGTATGTCGTAACAGTCTATACACTTATAGTGTTTCTTACCTACAAAAGAAGACCACCAGTTAACAGGCGTTTCAAGCACTACCCCACACTCTATACAGTTTTTAATGTGTTTCACTCCAGTTCTCCCCGACTTTATAGTCTCCGTCCAGTGGACAATTTAAATTAAACATACACCCTGCTTCTTTAATGGCGTTAACACCTAGCTTACCAACCTCTACTGCATCATCAAGGTGGCATTCTATCTGCCATTCATCGTGTACGTTAGCTACAAACTTAGCATCGTATCCGTGGTTCTTTATCTTCTCGTCTAGTATTATCAACGCTTTCTTCATTACTATTGCGCCTGCTCCCTGCAACAAAGTATTCAAGGCCGCGTGTTCTGAGCGCACCGTAAGCTTACGTCCGTCTAGTGCTTTAACGAATCCGCTTGAAGCTTCTCTTTGTACTCTGTCTGTAAGCTTTTTAAATGATGGGAGATTATCAAAGAAGCGTTGTCTAAGTCCTTTCCCAACCGCTCTACCTCGTCCAACCACAGACCCAAGCTTTGCATCTCCGGCTCCGTATAGGAGGGCATAGATAAAAGTTTTCGCCTGACTTCTTGATTCAAGTTCAGCAAGGCGCTGATTAGCGGTGTGTATATCTCCGTTAAGTATTTCATTAGTATAGCCCTCATCGTTTAAGTAATGTGCAAGCATCCTGAGTTCTAAGCCTGAAGCATCAATCCCTACCAGACGATAGTCCTCTGGAACAGTCCAACAAGATCGGCAATCTTCGCCGAACGGTGACGAACTACTAGGAATCTGAGCCATGTTAGGATGTGAATGTGTCATACGCGATGTCACTGCACCATTAGGATTGACGTACCCATGCACCCTGCCAGTGTCTTCGTTGAGTTCCTTGATCCAACTCTTAGTTTGAGCCAAGCGTTTCTGCAACATAAGATACTTAGCAATCAATGCGGCCTGCGGTATGTTCCTAACCTTATTTAAAGTTGACTCATCTACAATGGGTTGACCTGTAGGTGTATGCTTCTGAGGCTTCCAACCAAAACGAATTAGGTACTCGCCAATCTGCTTGCGTGACCCTAAGTTAAAAGGCGTTTCAGTTTTACGTGCGATAGGCTTACAATCTATATCTAATGAAAGCTTCTCGTACTCCTCGTCTGTCAGTCTTGTACCCTTACCGTGCTGATCGGTTGCTGTCTTAGCTACTGCACCTAACGCTGTGAACTTAGGTGTTAGTATCTGAGTAGTGACTACAGGCCGAAACTCTTCGTGAACCTCCTGCTCTAGATCGTGTAGCTTGGTTTCAAACATAGCCACTAAACCCATAACTTTCTCAAGGTCTAAGACAAAGCCGTTGGTGCGTTGCTGATCAATGATCTTAGCTACTGCGTGTTCTATCTGCACTGACTGTGGCGTGAACCCACGGCTCTCAAGCTTCAAAGCCTCGTACACTTTAGTATTAAGCAACACATCGTTCTTGCAGTACTCTAACATCTCTGGAGTATACTGCTCCCATGCATCTTCTTGATCACCAAAGTCTCCTTTCTTAAAACCTAGACGATAGCCCCAACCTTCAAGTCCGTGGTTGCCTTCGCGTGTTGGCTTGAAGAGTCGTGATAGCACTAAGGTATCTACAATCTTCTTGTCAAACAAATCAATTCCGGCAACCTTTTTAATTGCAGGGATGTCATAGCCTATCAGGTTGTGGCCGATCAGTTTAGTTGCAGAGCGCAGTAGTCCGTAGCCTTGCTCTAGTTGCGTGTTGTCAAACGTAAACACATCCTTTGTATCAACGTCTTGTGCCACGATACAATGTATCTTCGTGGGGTCTAAGCCGTCTGCTTCTATATCAAATACTAAGTTACTCATAAGTATTTCCTAGTTGTTAGTGTTAAATTTATTTGATTTGCTACAGTTCTCTTGGGCTGTAAGCACTTGTAGGTTACTTTCAACGTGCAAGCCTGACACTAGCTCACCTTGTAAAGGTATAACATGGTCAACGTGGTGCTTGACTCCTGTTGTTTCTGTCAATCTTTTGGCCTCTGAATATATAGCTTGTATACTCACAAGGTCAGCCCAAGGAACTGTACGTTCAAGCTTAGCGGCTCTGCGCTTGGCTTTACTGGCGGCTCTCTTCGCGGGGTTGGCTTTACGCCAATTGCGAGTACGCACTCTCGCTGTTTCGCAATTCACTTTGGCGTACTCCTTAGAATAAACCTTCTGACATATGATGCAAGTACGTTGTCGTCCGTCCTTCAGCCGCTTATTTTTATAAAAATCCGTAAGCTCCTTAACCTCTCCGCATTTGATACACTTCTTGCTCATATAATCTCTGCATCAAACTGAGCCGCGTCATAATCATCTAACTCTCGTAGCCGCCCTGTCGCGCCATCATACAGCAGGTTAGTAGCAACGCCAACATCTCCAGTGTACCTAGACTTCAGCACCCTAACCTTAGTGGTCGATGCCTCTATCTCATCGTCTGATTGTTGGTTGCGTTCAAGGCTGATAACACAATCACTTAGCTGAGCAATACTCTGGCTACCTCTAAGGTGATTAAGCCCTGTCTCGATGCCGTTCTCGTGGCCTCTATTGCCCTCAACCCTGCGGAGGTGTGACACTAGTATCATACCACAGCCTGTCTCCTCTACCATAGTCCTGAGTCGATGCATGATCTGGTCGATAGCTTTACGCTCGTCATTCTCAAGGGTTGATAGAACTAACATATGAAGGTGGTCAACTACAATCCATTTACAATCTAGACCTATGATCATGTAGCGTAGCTTACTGAAGATGTCTTCAAGGTTATTGACTCCGTGGTGTGCGTGAATCCAAACGCGCCCCTCGTTCTCACCCATAAACACTTTCTTAAAGCACTCGTCTAGTTGTTCCTCAGTGTACTGAGACTTAACACTGTCAAGGTGTAGCTTAGCGTTAGCCTCGACTGCCATGATACCTTCGGCAGTGCGTGACCAGTTCTCTTCAAGAGCCACAACGCCTACATTATCTTCGGTGTTTTCAATCAACCAGTGTTCGATTTCACGAGTGACAGAAGACTTACCTAGACCTGTGCCACCTGTAAGGGTGACTAACTCACCCGCCCTAAGACCTTCTAGCTTTTTATTTAAGCCGCGCCAAGGATATGGTATAGCTGTTTTCTTTTCAAGCCGTAGCTTTTGATAGGCTTTAAACTGTTCGGATAGATTCAACACACCAGAAGGCGTATAGATTTTAGCGTCCCAGAAAGCACTGACGTATGCCGCGTGTCTACCTTGGCGTAACATATCGTTAGCATCTTTGTAGTCTACAGGCAGTGTCATGATCTTAGCTTTCTTAGGTGTCAGTAGTTTGGCTACGGCCTGAGCCGCTTCCTTACCATACTTATCATTGTCAAAATTAATGACTACAGAATCAAAAGACTCAAGGTACTCAAGGCTATTCTTAACGTCACCTATCCCGCCTTGTGCGCCTGACTTAATAGAAACGACAGGCCACTTAGAACCCATTAGTTCGTAAGCGGCCATCGCATCACATTCGCCTTCTGTTAAAGTTATAAACTTACCGCCCGCTTTAAACAGGTTCTCTCCAAACAAACCTACTTCCTTGGGACTTCCTGTCCACGCAAAGTCTTTGTTCTGTTTGCGTATCTTAGTTCCTGACAACTCGTGTCCGTTGTAGTAGGGGTAGTAGTGCTTGTCTATCTTGCCGTTCAGTGTTGTTGATTTGACTCCGTACTTCTTAGCTGTAGCTAAGCTTATCTTGCGGTCAGTCAATTCATTAAACGTAGCTGTTGAACTGTTATTCATCTTGCTGTTCCTTTGATGTATTTCAAACTCCGTTTCTACATCATCATCTTGTTGCACTTCCGCTGTGCTATAGTTTGGTAAGTATGTCCTGCAACTGAAGCAGAACCCAGAGCCATTGTCGTTAACTGAAACTGGGTCACTGCCTCCACAAGCGGGACAAGGTAGCTTGTGTTTAACAAAAGGCATACGCCTTACTCCTCGTTGGTTTCCTCGTTAGAGGTTTCAATGATTGCATCATCTACTAGATGCTCGTCCATGCTACCAGTGAGAGTCATGATAGATGCGCGGGCTAGTGTTACGTTCAACTCTGCTTCGCGTAGCTTGCCCTGTGCGTTTACTAAGACTCCGAATACTGACTGTCCTTCGGGTGATAACTGACCTACGTCATATGTAACATCGTCTTTGATGTAGGTGTACTGTGGTGCGTCACTCATAATTCATCCTCCATTTCGTCTGCTTCTGATTCAAACTCAGAGCCATCGGGGCTACCAACTTCAACAAGGTCTAGAACTTGCATAGCTTGGAAGTCCAAGCCCTTAAAAGAACCAAACTTATTGGTGGTTTCCCACTCATTGTACTGCACCTTAACTACAGAACCATTCCCTACTTTAGCATCGAGAGGGTTCTTGTACTGATCAACAAGTCTAGGCGCGGCTCGTACTGTGCCGTCCTTTCCTTCTACTTTGCGCTTAATTACAATGGATGGGCCTTCGTCCATCTGCTTGATGTTGTATCCACGCGCTTTAAAATCTTCAGCGGTGGCCTCATCTACAACTAAGTTTACGGAGTACGTAGGTTCAAAGGTCGTGTTCGGTGTAGTGACCGATGCCCAGTACGCTGTGCCTTGAAGTATAGCCATGTTACTTTCCTCTTGTGGTGGTGGTTAAAATTGAGGGGAGAGTATACCACACTCTTCACCCCCTTGTCAACATATTTATACAGCTATCGTGAACGGAAGGCTACAATCAGTCACATTATTTACAGGGGTTATGGAGTCATTGAGATACCGACTAACCGCCCTATTTAATTTCTTTGTGACTTCAGGAGTGAAGGAAACATTGGCGACTGTTCCGTCCTGTATATCAAAAGAGACAGTAAACTTAACTGCCTTGTTAAAAGATAACCTGCTGATGTACCTGCCAAAGTTAACTCCGCTGTCGGGCTTAGGGCAGAAGTATGCTACAGGCTCAGGTTCAGGTTCAGGAGCAACTACAACTACAGGCTCTGGCTCTGGTTCAGGCTCAACAACTATAACAGGTGCTGTAACAACCTCCACTATAGGTTGCGGGACGATAGGTGGTACAGCCGTAGCTAGTTCTTTAACGGCTAGTAGTTCTTCGGCCTGTTCGTCTTGCCCTGCCTTGACATCGTTTATCTCATCTAAGAGTATGGAATCGTTGACCGTCAGCGAGGTTAAAATATCATCTTGTTTTGCTATGTCTTCCATAACAATGCTGATACCCGCTTCGTTGTAAGTCAGTGAATTATTAACCGCGTCATAAGTTTCAATCAACTCATTTATATCCTTAACTGATCTTACATGATTGCGATTTAATTTAGCTAACTGACCCTCTAACTTTTCAATTTTTTTGGTGCTCTCAAAAAGCGAGTAGCCTGACACAGCTAAAGCCCCTGTAACTGCAAGCCCTATCAATACATTTTTACTATTCATCTAGACTCTCCTTTTTTAAATCGTCAATCATTAGTTCAGAGACATACAAAAGTTTAATTAAATATATGCAAGCGACTATAGCCACTGCTGTTAATATAAAATCCATAGTGTTCATCCTTTTAAAACTAAAATAACATTTATGAGTGTAAGTAAGGCCGCCAAGATTACAGCAGTCCTTACAGTTTTAATAAACCTTGTTTCAAATTTACTTTTCAACTCTTCCTGTTCCTTCTCCACCCACATTACTGCTTTCCGCATCGCGTTGAAGAGGCTTTCCTTTGTCGTAGCTTTGTTCATTTGTTTTCTCCTGTTTAAATATCCTGTCAAAATTACTGTCGTATTGTTCCTTGTTTACTTTCCGTTGGCGATCTCCTTTGCCGCCATGCGTTGCATCACTCATCCTCCTGCCACACCTTGCCGAATGTTACTATCATGAAGGGCGCAAGAAACACAACGCCCTCAAAAGATGCCGCACTTAGTGAACCTGTCAGTGTATTACTAATCCACACTGGCTTACTGTCTGCGAACTCTAAGTCAATACCTACACCGTTGCGTAGATTAAAACTCAAGTAGTACTCTCCGAAATTAGCTGTCATGATTTATGCTCCTGTACAATATGGTTTAATGTATTCGCCAACAGTTAAGTCAGACGAGGTGATGTGTTTTATTACTACTCCCCATTCTTGAAGAGTCCAGAGAGCCTTGTCACCGCATACTAAATCTAATACAGCATTCTCTAAGGCGTGGTCATTCTTTTCAAAAATGTAGCGCACCTTGAGATGCGCTTTGGATTGTAAATTGAATGGGGCGTTGGCTAGTTTCATGCCGCTAACCTCAGTACAGGCTCAGACTTGATAGCCTTTCGGATTACTTGCTGTCGCTCATTCTGGATTGATGCTATGTTACGCTCACTGGACTGTCGAACCGCGCCAAAGTGTGTTGACCAATCGGTCATAGCATTATACACAGCCCACCAATTAGCACCTAAACGGTTTTTGTATATTGAATCATACATTCTCCAGATATAATTTAGATTTTCATTGCGTCTTGGTAGTTTGTGTAACAGATCAGCAGGGCTATAGCTATGCGAAAAGCTTTTAGAACCTAGCTTAACGTCCAAGGCATCCGCAAAGAAGTAGAAAGCCTCCATGTCGCTGACCTGAGTACCCTGCCAAGCCTTCCATAGTTCACGCTCATTGTTAAAGACATCTAAAGACTTAACAATTATATTAGCACCGTGTTCTATGTCCAAGGACTGAGTGTGCTTAGCCTTATAGACGGCTATCTCACCGCTGACAAAGACCTGTAGATTTGTACACGCTGATTGAACTGCGGCAACACTAATCATGAACGGCCAAGTACCGTCAAAGGATGAGATTGCTAATAGACTTAGACTAGCTGTATCTCCGTCACCAGTTTCATAAGTATGAGCAGGAAGATTGTAATCTACAATCAATCTAGCACCATCATGGCTAGTTCTTATTCGTTCTGTAAGTCCAACAAGATTTAGCTCAGAACGCTCCATGACAGTTCGAGTTGTGTCTACGATCTTCTTGGGTGCTATAGGCTTATAGCCACGGCCATGAACTCCTAACTCACCGCCATTGTCAGTCCGATAGATAACAGACTTAGAACTGGTACGCTTTTCTGCGTTGTTCCAGATAGGGTATTGTAGTGGCGCAACCTCTATATCAAAATCAGCGTCACCATATCCACCATTCCTTAAACCTTGAACGGCACTTGCATTACTAAACATATTATGTACTGTATTCATTTTACTATTTCCTATTTAGGTTTTGTAGTTGGATGTTAACATATTTAAATGCCCATGTCAACAACTATATTTTAAACTAATTGCTTGACTTCTGAATCAATCTGTGCTATAATAGACTTTATAGTTTAAAAGATATTTTATTCTCTCTTCATAGAAAACAATAAGAAAGAAAAGAACAATAGCTTTAAACAGATAAATCCGTTTCAACTTCTAAGGCGTAATCATCTTCATGTACATATGTATTATCTTCTACGGTTACATTAAGCATACTATAACTGCATAGACTACATAGTTCTGTACCGCCTTTGTGTTCGTCAAACATTACTAAACAACAACCGCATTCGTATTTACCCATGATCTTTGTCCTCGTCTTTAGTTATTAGTGTTGCTGATACTGGTGCTGTTTCTACAACAGCGATACCGTACTCGTGCCACTTGTCCCGAATGTCGGGGTTGTTTGCAAACTTCTGCGCCTCTTCAGGACTTGATGCCGCAACATCTACATAGTACCCGATCAACTTAGACATTAACACCTTGTATTTATATACTGGTTCTGATGTGTCGATTATGCCTTTCATAATTTAAAAGTCTCCATAGTAAGTGCTAACTGTTCCTGTATGGTACGGAGTCTGCGATAGTCACGGCTTAAAACACCACTTGCTCTGTCGCTCAAATCTTCCATATCTAAATCATTAGAGAGACAGCCTCGCATCTCCTCTAGTATAGCTATTAGAACTTCGTAGTTCTCGTTTGTCAGTACTGTTGTATCACCTTTAAGTGTAATCATTTCTCACCTCTCTATTGTAACTTTAAATTCAGTTGCGTCTAACTCTTCCTTAACAGCATCCATGACCTTGGTTTCTAGTGCATCACCTATCATAACTTCAATGCTATACGAATCTGGTATGTCTTCTGTGGTTTTCTGTACCTCGTAAATTTCAGATTCTAGTGTGTCAACTCGCTCAACTAACTCATCAAAGCTTAAGTACAAAGCCTCGTCAACAGGGTCACTTAACTCCATTACCCGCCTCTCAAGTGTTGCGATTCTTTCAGCATCGCGGATATGTATCTTCTCCATCTCGTTAAACTTAGTCTCAAAGATTGCGTTCTTGCTACTTGCAAAAATTCTTAGATCAATCCATTCTTCTACTGCTTCAATTAAAGTCTTCATTGTCTTCTCCAGTTTGTTTAAAATTAAATTCTAGCAAGTGTCACAGCCCACTACTTACCTGAGCGCGACACTCACTTATCTAATCACGCCACTAAGTCTCGGTATTGTGTCGCGGATTTAGCCTGTAGTATGTATTCGTTTGATGCACAGACTCGCGCACCGTTTGATAGTACGCAAATGTCATAGGGTTCTATGTCATCCACGCGCAACCATTCCGAATTGCTACCGTAAAAATTGTTTTTTAATTGAATGTAATCGCCTATGAATAAAATCATTTTAGCCTCCGATAGCTATGATGTCATTAAACTCTGCGACATTTGCACTAGTCACAAAGAATGAATTAGATTTAAGATTATCTTTTGCGCGTTCCTTTTTGTTGCTCCCTTTGCGCGTCAGTGTGCCAACTACATTAGAATCTAAATGGCGTAGGTCTGTGGTATCAAAAGACTTTAGGCTGTGGTTGATCTGTAAGCCATCATCCGCTAGACCTTTAGTATTGTACGCCATAGCGATTCGATGCTTTGACGCTACTGCTTTACGCAATGCCGCCTTACTTTGTGGGCTGTACATACTGCCCGAAAATGTCAGGTCGTAATTCGATAGTGAATTTTTACGGACTCTGCTTAATATCTTGGTGTAATCATAGAACATAGAGTCGGGACGTTGCCGCATTATGTCGCTGAAATCTATGTCACTAGTGCCATTCAATCTAAACAGTGCAGGGATGCCTGTTTTTAGCGCTTTACGCTCCGCTTTGTCTATCTCTGATAGGAGGGTACTGCTAAAGTCTAAAGGCCGTAATATCATCAATACGGTGCGTTTGGTGGCCGCGTTTTGTCCGGTACTCATTCCCAATTGTCCGCTAAGAATTAAACATTCTTTAACACAACCCGCCAATACAGCAAAAGCGCATAGCGTTTCTATAGATACCTTATCAGCAGGTTGCAGATACATGATATAAGTATCATATTTATCCGCGCCCTTTTCAACCTTGAGACTACTCCCGAAAAACTTAATTGGTCTGTTGAGATAATCTAAATTATCCGCGCACCATTTTTTGGCGTTCGTGTTGATTAATTTTGTAGCGTTGATTTCAGCTAGTGTTATTGGTTGCATTTTATGCCCTCCAATTAGGGGTTATTACATCTATAGTATACCCTAAGTCTTCAATTAATTTTAGCGTTTTAGTTGTCAATGTTTTACAACCTGTCAAATTTGCAAAAGTTTCCGCATTGTTACAAGCAGGATAAATCACCTGTTTACCGTAACAGTGTTTAATTTCAATCAATATTGATTTGCTCATTACTCAATCCCTCCGCGATTAAAAACAATATACTCCATTAATTCAGTCAATGCAATATTGGCGTTATCAACATCTTCATCCCTGTTAAAACAATGAAAGTGTATTAAATCATCGGTTATATCTTCAACCAAGGATAACAGCCCGAATCCGTCCAACTCTGTCAGATCATGCTTATTATTAGCAGGTTCATAATGTAAAATCATAGCTTCACCTATTCAAAATAAATTTATTAGTAATAGCTTGCACCTATCACCGATAAACTTACTTCATATTATATATTTTAGGAAGTCGATCACCCCTTAACATTCTGGTGGTTTCCCGTGCCCGTCTTTGTTCGGTCGGCACTTAATATAATAAGCTTGTAAACCTTTTTGAGTCCTGTACTCGGTTGCTAAACCTTTCTACCTCTCGACCAGTCCCGGCTATCCGTTTGCCTTGGTCTTTGTTTGTTTCTTCAATGGTTCCCAGTTTAGACACCTGACAGACCAACACTATCACAATAACGACACGTAAATACCTAATAACGACATAATGGAAATAAACCTCTAATATGTCGCATACAGATAAATCTATGTCGCATTAAGTCTTCCTACCTTTATACGTCATACAGGCGCGAATACCATAAACAAAAACAAAGTACAATACTTTATTTAAATTAATGTGACTGGATAATCGAATTGAGGTCTAGCGGGTTTTATAGACTTTTTAATAGCAGAGTAAAGAAAAGAAAGAAGATAGCTTAAAACGCTTTATATTGAGTTTTTAGAATCTTTGGAGTTTGCCTAGCATATGGAAAAGAATGTTACAAGTTATTATTTTTTATAGTCTTCATAGTTTAAAGCTATTAATCTTTAAAGACTCCAAAGCCTCTACAGCATCGTACACCAGATTGCAAGAGACTTAGAAGACTATAGAGTCATAGAATCTTTGAAGACTTTGAAGACTTTGAAGTGTTTCTGTGGTAGGTCTTTGGAGGTTGTAGAGTCTTTAGAGGCGGGGCAGATGACCATACCCCCTCCCCCCTATATATATACAATCATATACATTTTGGGAAGGTTTAGCATGTATACCAGATAGCGGCGGGGCTTTAAAGCCTCTAAAGAAACACAACAAAAGGGAGTTTTAACGAGGGGATCGCCACAGGCTATGCAACCCTGCGGGCTTAATATCTATTATACTGTGATATTGGGGTTTTGTCAAGGTTTATTTTATATTTATTTATACTAAAAAGTAATAAAAAGCTTGACAAATGCTCAGATCGCAGTATAATAGTATACATGACAAACAATAAAGAACTAACAACCAAGCAACAATCATTTTTAGATAGCTTAGTAACCTGCAACGGTGATACGAAGCTTGCCGGAGAAATGGCAGGCTATTCGCCTTCAAGCGTTAATAGCGTTGTTAAGAGCCTAAAGACTGAGATACTAGATTTAGCTACTAATATATTGGCTCAGAGCGCCCCTAAAGCCGCTATGAAGCTTGTACACATCATGGATAGTGCAGAACCTATCCCGCAAGCTAATATGCGTATACAGGCCGCACAGACCATCCTAGATAGAGTGGGCTTAGGCAAGACAGATAGGCTTGATGTAACTGTTAATACTAGTGGTGGTTTATTCATACTCCCCGCTAAGAATGAAACAGTAATAGAAGGTAATTATGAGGAGGTCTAGTAGCACTATTCCTTTTGGTTATAAGCTAGACGAGTCTAATAACGAAATGTTAGAGAGCGTCCCTGACCAACTAGAAGCTTTAAATAAGATACTTCCTATGATTAAAGATCGTACAATAAGTCTACGCGAAGGAAGTTTATACCTCGAAAGCATTACAGGCCGTAAGCTCTCGCACATGGGCTTAAAGAAGATAGCAGACAAACATGCAGAATGATTGGGATATTAATCCTGATGGCTATCTCAAAGACGAAGAAGGTAATTTCGTACTTAAAGTGGATGGGACACCGCGCAAAAAAGCAGGTAGAGCGAAAGGGTCTAAAGGAAGAGGTTATACTTACCACTCAAAAACTAAAGCAAAGATGGACGCAGAAAAGAAAGTCCGCGAAAAGAAAAAGAAATTAAAGGCGGCCCAAGCTAAAGTTGATGGTTATAAAAAAACAATAAGTAAAACCAACAAAACTTTAATCCAACTAGCTAACGATAAAGCCAGTAAGATTATAAGTTCGGAAGACTTAGAAGACCTTCCAACAGCTTTAGCAACTGAAGCTCAAGAGGATGTTATCTTCAAGGCCAACGAAGGCCCACAGGAAGACTTCCTCGCCGCAGGAGAGACAGATGTCCTATACGGTGGAGCCGCAGGGGGTGGTAAGTCCTACGCTATGCTTGTAGACCCATTACGTTTTGCCCACAGACCCGCTCACAGAGGTCTAATCATAAGACGCTCGATGCCCGAACTACGAGAGCTTATAGACAAGAGTAGAGAGTTGTACCCGAAAGCATTTCCGGGATGTAAGTACAAGGAAGTAGAGAAGCTTTGGAACTTTCCAAGCGGAGCAAAGATTGAGTTTGGATTCTTGGAACGTGATGCAGACGTATATAGGTATCAGGGCCAAGCATATAGTTGGATAGGGTTTGATGAGATTACGCATCTGCCCACAGAGTTCGCTTGGAACTACCTAGCTTCACGGTTAAGGACGACCGACAGTTCCATTACGCCTTACATGCGTTGTACGGCGAATCCCGGCGGTTCGGGAGCTACATGGGTTAAGAAGCGTTACATAGACCCTGCACCCGCTCACGAGTCTTTTAAGGGTGAAGATGGACTTACAAGAAAGTTTATACCCGCTAGGCTACAGGACAATCCTTTCCTAGCAACAGATGGACGATACGAACAGATGCTAAAGGCTTTGCCGCCTACACAGCGTCAGCAACTCCTAGAAGGCAATTGGGATGTTGCAGAAGGTGCGGCATTTACGGAGTTTGTCCCGCAGTTACATGTTATTACGCCTTTTGAAATACCAGTACATTGGGAAAGGGTTAAAGGCATTGACTACGGTTATGCATCTGAAAGCGCCTGCATTTGGGCGGCTGTTGATCCTAGCGATGGAACCCTTATAGTGTATAGAGAACTATACCGAAAGGGCTTGTTAGGAACAGAGCTTGCAGATATAATAACTGAGATGGAACTAGCAGACCCCTTCAGCGTCCAAGGAGTGCTTGATACAGCGTGTTGGAGCCGAACTGGTACTACAGGCCCAACAATTGGAGAAACGCTTGTAAGAGCAGGACACAAGCTTAGAAGAGCAGATAAGAATAGGATACAAGGAAAAATACAAATCCACGAATACTTAAAAGTCATGCAAAGCGGTAGGCCCAGAATACAATTATTTAATACATGCCCTAACCTGATACGCGAACTACAAAGTATTCCTCTGGATAAACGCAACCCAGAAGATGTAGATACACATGCACCAGATCACGCATACGATGCACTACGTTATTTGATTATGTCTAGACCGCGTATAAACGATACGTTAAGTCAAATGAGACAATTCCACAGAGAAAGCAGTTATGCTCCAGTGGACTCAACCTTTGGATACTAAAGAAATATGAGTGAAGAGAACGAGTTATTCGGAAACGCAGGTGAGATTTATTTTGCGCCAGTAGAAGGCGAGAGTGGTCTTGACCTAACTCTAGAAGAGGATGTTCGCCTTAAATTTGTAGGTTTAGTTGAAGATCGTTTTGAGCAAGCTGAAAGAGCCAGAGAGCATGACGAGTCTCGTTGGCTTCAAGCCTATCACAACTTCAGAGGCTTGTACCCTAAAAATGTACGCTTCCGCGAATCAGAAAAGTCTAGAGTCTTTATTAAAGTAACTAAGACTAAAGTCATTGCGGCATTTGGTCAGCTAGTAGATGTTATGTTTGGCACTGGACAGTTTCCAATAGGCGTTAAAGAAACTAACATCCCTGAAGGTGTTTCAACATACAAGCATCTAGACAACGCTCCTAGCATCGAAAGCACCCCCGCACAAGAAAAAGAAAAAGAAGAAAAAGTAAATCCTTTTGATGTTGGATATGCAGGCGATGGCAAAGTTTTAAAAGCAGGGGCTACTTTCTCAGCAGGCGAATCAGTTTTAGAAGATGCTATAGAAAACTCAGACCTTACATTTAAAGATGGGTCGAATCCTGATCCACAAGCTTTACAGGTTTCTCCTGCTAAAGATGCCGCAAGACTGATGCAGAAATTAATACACGATCAAATCGAAGAGTCTAATGGCTCCTCAGAGCTACGCAACGCTCTCTTTGAGTCTGCGTTGTTTGGAACTGGCGTAGTCAAAGGCCCATTCAATTACAATAAAACTTTGAGCCGTTGGGAAAAAGACGAAGAGACAGGCGAAAGAAGTTACAACCCTTTGTTTGTTCGTGTCCCGCGTATTGAGTTTGTAAGCATCTGGGATTTCTTTCCTGACCCTAATGCTACAACAATGGATGACTGCGAGTATACGTTCCATCGCCATAAAATGAATCGTTCTCAGCTACGAGGACTAGCAAAACTTCCGCACTTTAATAAAGATCAAATCCGCGAATGTTTGCAGATGGGTTCTAATTATGTCGAAAAAGATTATGAGCTAGAACTAAAAGACGATCAACAAACAGAAGAATACGGAGATGGACTTTTTGAGGTTTTAGAGTATTGGGGTGTTATGGATGCACAATATGCCCGCGAAGCCGGAATGGAACTCCCAGACGAGGTAGACGATTTAGATGAAGTACAAGTTAATGCTTGGATTAGCAATGGTAAGCTTTTACGTGGGGTTGTTAATCCATTCACTCCGTATCGACTCCCCTACAATGCCTTTCCTTACGAGCGCAATCCTTATTCTTTCTTTGGTATTGGCGTTGCTGAAAATATGGACGACTCTCAGCAAATAATGAACGGCCATGCACGTATGGCAATCGACAACCTAGCATTGTCAGGTTCATTAGTTTTTGACGTAGATGAGTCAGCCTTGGTTGGTGGACAATCAATGGAAATATATCCCGGAAAAGTGTTTAGACGACAAGCAGGAATGCAAGGTCAAGCGATCCACGGCCTCAAGTTCCCTAACACTTCTCAAGAAAACATGATGATGTTTGACAAGTTCCGTCAGCTTGCAGATGAGCAGACAGGTATCCCTAGTTACTCGCACGGTCAAACAGGCGTACAAAGCATGACTCGTACTGCTTCTGGTATGTCTATGCTTCTAGGCGCGGCATCCTTAAACATCAAAACAGTAGTAAAGAACATAGATGACTTCTTGCTTAGACCGCTAGGAAAGTCATATTACCAATGGAACATGCAATTCTTTGAAGGCGATTTAGCTATTGAAGGCGATCTAGAAATAAATGCAATGGGAACTAATAGCCTTATGCAAAAAGAAGTACGTAGTCAGCGATTGACGATGTTCCTTCAGACTGCACAGAATCCTGCTATTGCACCGTTTGTTAAGATTTCTAAGATTGTTAGTGAGTTAGCGTACAGCCTTGATTTAGACCCAGATGAGATTCTTAACGATCCCGAAGAAGCGGCAATCATGGCACAAATAATAGGAGCGCAAAATGTTGGACAAGCAAATGGCGGCGAAGCTGTCGCCCCTGACGAGCAACAGGGAGCTATGGGAGGCGCTCAAGGAGCATCTCAACAACCTCAAGAACTTGGAGCTACAGGGACTGGCGGTGGCAACATCGGAACTGGAACTGTACCGCAAGCAGGGGAAAGTGAGTTCTCTGGCTAATTTGCTACAACTAAAAGATCAAGTGCGCGAAGCTAAACAAAGAATTGAGGATTGAAAAATGAAAAATAACCCAATGAAAATTAAATACAACGAAGGCTCAATGCTTGTAGCTCCTGAAATGGGCTTAGAAGACGATATGCCTGTAGACACTTACGATAACATCCCAGAAGATGAGAAAGAAGCGGCAGAGGCTTCACAGCTTCCAGATGATGAAATGGAAGAAGATTACACAGACTATGTACTAGAGCAGTCTCTAGACGTAGAAGAACAAGAATACTTAATGGGCGTTCTAGAAAATGACGAACGTCTAAGCGGCATCTTTGATAAGGTTATGGATGTTGCAGGAGAATTCTCCGGCGAAGGCGAAGTAGAAGGTCTTGGCACAGGAGTATCAGATTCGATTCCCGCAAGGTTATCGGACGGTGAATTTGTTTTCACCAAGAAGGCCACCGATCAATTAGGTGCAGATCAGCTACAAACTATGATGGACGAAGCTGAGAAAGCCTATGACGGTGGTTTAATGAAGAAAGCATTTGGTGGCATGGTAGATGACTCAGTCGATGAAAGTCGAATGGGCATGTATTCAGACGAAGAAGAAGAAATCAAAAAACAAATGATTGACGCTAATCGTATGCCAAGTGTAAGATAGCGATAAGGCCACTCTATTTATAGACCCCTTATCATTTTTAAAACCTAGAGGCCACCTTGAAGTATCAAGACCCTGTACTGTAAACGCGAACAGCACAGCCACCTTGAAAGACTGACAAGCCCCAAAAGGAGTGTGATTATTATGTCCAATGCAATTGAACAACTTGAAGAACCAACTGCGAATCCGTATAACTCTAAAAAGGAATGGCACACACCAGATGCCCCCAATAGAGGTAAAGCAGATACGCTTTTCTTTGAAGAAAACTCACAGGCTACCCGCGAAGAAGCGGCCCCTGAACCAGAAGAGAAAGAAACCAAAGGAAGAACAAATTATAAAAAGCGATACGATGACCTAAAGAAACACTATGATCAAAAGATAGCTTCTTTTAAGCAAAAGGAATTAGAACTTACAGCGATGGCACAAGAGACGCAACCTGCGTATGCCCCGCCTAAGTCAACTGAAGACCTTGAAAACTTTAGAGAGCAATATCCTGATCTATATGAAACTGTAGAAACTGTTGCACACTTACAAAGTGAACAACAACTAGAAGCTTTAAAAACTAAGATGTCTGTTATCGAAGAACGAGAAGCCGCCATCCAACGTAAAGAAGCTGAAGCTACACTACGTTCGCGCCATCCTGATTTTGAGGATATACGTGGAGACGAAAAGTTTCATGATTGGGCTAAAGAACAACCTGAAGCAATTCAAGGTTGGATTTATGAAAACCCAAATAATGTTTCATTAGCAGTTAAAGCTATTGATCTTTATAAAATGGAAAATGGTATCAAGATTGTAAAAGAGCAAAAGACAAAAAAATCACAAGCCCCCAAATCTTCAGCGGCAGACATGGTGTCCACACGGACAACACAAATAGATGCTAAAGAACCAAAGATTTGGTCACAACGGGAAATTGCTAAACTGTCTATGGCTCAATTCGACAAATATGAAAGTGAGATTGATCAAGCCATAATGGAAGGCAGAATAGTAGATTAAATTAAATTGTCTTTTTTAGGAGTAACATAACATGGCTTATAACCAATCAGACCAATTATTTGAGCAAAGCACAGATACCAACGGTAACTTTGCTAACTCAGTATCGGGTCAAACTAACAGCTTCTTCATGCCCTCAATCTTTTCTAAGAAGGTTCTTAACTTCTTCCGAAAAGCATCGGTAGCTGAAGCAATTACCAACACTGACTATGCAGGCGAAATCTCAGGTTTCGGTGATTCTGTAAAGATCATCAAAGAGCCAGAGATCACTGTTTATCAGTATGAGCGTGGCGCTGACGTAACTCAGACTAAGTTGACTGACGTTGAAACTTCTTTGATCGTAGATGTGGCTAACGCATTTAAATTCAAAGTTGATGATATTGAAACAGCTATGTCTCACGTAAACTTTAAAGAAGTTGCATCTTCATCTGCCGCTTACGCATTGCGTGACGCATTTGATGCAGGTGTAATTGCTAAGATTATTGCAGGCGTTTCAGCCGCAAGCCCTAACCACATCCTTGGTAGCGACAACGCTACTGACCTAGCCGCAGGAACTTTTGACGGCACTGGTAACTTGGACATTGGTTCTGGTTCTAGCGAACATGATCCTCTTGATGTGATGGCTCACATGGCGCGTCTTCTTGACGAGCAGAACATCCCAGAAGAAGGTCGTTGGTTCTTAGCTCCACCTAGTTTCTATGAGCAACTTTCTCAAGCAAGCTCTAAGTTGATGTCTGTTGACTTCAACGCCGGACAAGGTTCTATCCGCAATGGATTGGTATCTTCTGGCAAGCTACGTGGATTTGACATGTACAAGTCTAACAACATTGCCGCTACAAGCAATGCCGCAGGACAGCTAGTATGTGGACACATTAGCTCCACTGCAACTGCACAGACCATCACAAGCACTGAAGTCCTACGTGACCCAGATAGCTTTGGTGACATCTGCCGTGGTTTGCATGTATATGGCGCTAAAGTTTTACGCCCAGAAGCATTAGTATCTGCTTTCTACGGTATCGACTAAGTAAGCAATTAGAGACGAGGGGTGTAAAAGCCCCTCTGATCTTTGAGAGGACAATATGCCAATAGTAGGAAGTAACGAAAAGCCTGTTATGATTAAAGGCAAGAAAAGAGGAAAGATACTAGGAGATACCGGAAGTTGGTATAAGCCTGAGAACAAAAAGAAATTTGACGATAACTGGGATGCAATTTTTAATAAGCCCAATACTAAAACAGAAACAAAGGCGCAATAATATATGTCATCAACTTATCTTGATTTAACTAACGAATTGTTACGAGAGCTTAATGAAGTTACGTTGACAACCGCTACCTTTGCAACCGCTGTCGGCGTACAGCAACATGTCAAAGATTCACTTAACCGCGCATACTTTGACATCATTAATGAAGAGCCTCAATGGCCCTACTTGGCTGTTGCAGAAAGCGGTGATACAGACCCAATGTACGGAAACGTATATGTCGAAACAACCGCAGGCACACGCTTCTACGAATTAAAACCCGCTAGTTCTAGTATTACTACGGACTACGGATCAATAGACTGGGATAACTTTTACATTACAACTGTTGGTGTAAGCGGAGAAACAGCCCCTTATGTTTCGCGCAACCTAAGCTTCATGACTACAGAGGCTTGGAAGGACTTTCGCAGAACTGCTGAAAACGCAGACGATGCAGATACACAGCAGTACGGTCAGCCTAGTAATGTTATCCGAAGCCCAGACTCACGGAAGTTTGGACTTAGTCCTATCCCCGATAAAGTATATCGCGTTTGGTTCTATGCTTGGAGCCTACCGACAAAACTTACAGCTTCTACAGACTCTGTAGTCTTTCCTGAAATGTACACTTCTGTACTTTTAGCTAAGGCTCGATACTATATCTGGCAGTTTAAAGACAACCCTCAAGCGGCGGCATTTGCACTTGAAGACTATAAAAAAGGATTACGCAGTATGCGCTCTAACCTTTTAGAGCCTACGCCCACATACATTAAAGACGACCGAATGAGATTCGTATAATATGGCCGCTTCACAACCTTTTGGTATTTCATGTAAGGGCGGGTTAAATACAAACCTAAACCAACTTGAAATGTTGTCTCAGCCCGGATTAGCTACAAAGCTTACAAACTTTGAAGTCGATCCTGATGGCGGTTACAGGCGTATAAATGGCTACACAGCCTTTGGCGATACTAGGCCAAACAGCGCCAACAAAATACTAGGGATGGCTGTATACGCAGACGGCATTATTGTTTGTTCAGGAGACGGAATCTTTTTTAGCCAAGACGGAGAAACTACTTGGCTACAAATTAACAGAGCAAGTGTTCATAGTAATGGTGATAATCATACAACCTTTACTGGCCGTAGCATGGATGCAAGAACTGGGCAACTACAATGCACCTTTGCAATCTTTGAAGGAAACACAGACTACGGCGAAATAGTAATAACAGATGGAGTCAATAAGCCTTTTATATTTAGCATGACAGGTACAGGCGGCTTAACTACTCGTACATTTTTTGCAAAAGAAATAACTGTAAATAGCACTGTAGCCCCTTCAGTCTGTGCAGTACATGACCACCACTTAGTTGTTGCAGGAGCTTCAGCGGCTAAAAACACTATATATTACAGCCACAACTTTGAGCCTGATAACTTCACAGGCACAGGCGCGGGAAACATATCGCTAAGCGATCAAGTAATTGGCCTTAAAAGCTTCCGTGATGACTTGATTATATTTTGCAGGAACAGCATACACAAGCTTGTAAACATTAATGATTCTAGTAATATTGCTGTTGTTCCTATTACACAGAACGTAGGTTGCTTGAGTTCACACAGCATACAAGAAATTGGCGGTGACTTAGTGTTTCTTAGCCCAGACGGCATACGATCTGTTGCGGGTACATCGCGTATTGGTGACGTTGAGTTAGGATCAGTGAGCCGACAAATACAAAGTATTATTTCTAATATTGCTTTGTCTGTTAACTCTTTTACAATTACAAGCGCAGTACTAAGAAGCAAGTCGCAGTATCGTTTGTTTTATAGTTCTGACAATCAAAGTTCAGTATCATCAAAAGGCATCATAGGTACACTGACACCTAACGGCTTTGAGTGGTCAGAAACACTAGGAATACAGGCAGTAGGATTTACAACAGGCTTTGATAATAATGGCGTAGAACAAGAGTATCATGGCGACAACGCAGGCTACGTATACAACCACGACATAGGCAATACCTTTACAGCCTCTGGAAGTGCATTTGATATTAATGCAATTTATCAAACGCCAAACTATGACTTTGGTGACATAGGAACTAGAAAGACTTTACATTATGCAAAGATTTCTATTACGCCCGAAGGCGAAGTACAACCAAGTTTAAGAGTCCGTTACGACTATGAGGATACGGACATACCACAACCCGCAGATTATGTTTTAGATTCTGTTCCGCTTCCTGCTCTTTTTGGCACAGCGATATTTGCAACAGCAATCTTTGGAGCAAGTAACGATCCTATGCTACGTCAAGCTATACAGGGCAGTGGATCAGTATGTAACTTCAGAATAAGTAGTTCTGATCAAAACGCACCATACGCAATCAACGGCCTTTATATAAATTACGTCCCATCAGGTAGGAGATAACCAAATGGCAGGAACAAGTTACACTAGACAAAGTACGCTTACCGATGGCGATACGATTACAGCGTCACTCTTTAATGCAGAATACAACCAATTAGTCACTGCGTTTTCATACGCGGCTTCTGGTACTACAGGACACCAACACGATGGCGGCGCAGGAGAAGGCGGCAACATTGAGATTATTGGCGACCAAGACTTTAATAATAAAATAGTTGTTGATAGCTCTAATAACCGTTGGAGTGTTTATGTAGAAGTAGGTGGCAGTGCCGTTGAGCAAGTACGCATTGAAGATGGTGTAGTATATCCTGTTACTGATAGCGATGTAGATTTGGGTACAAATGCTCTGCGCTTTAAAGACGCATACATTGATAGCCTTACAGCTACAGGCAACCTTACAATTGGCGGCAACATAGATGTTGATGGAACTATAGAATTTGACGGTCTATCAGGCACAGGTTCAGTTACAGTTACAGACATTTTAGATCAAGATGATATGTCAGGCAATAGTGCTACAGCCCTTGCAACTCAACAGAGCATCAAAGCCTATGTAGATGCACAGCAAGACACTGTAGACACATTCGGCGAAGTCTTAGCACTCAGCAACACTACTGCGGGTACAGACATTTCTGTATCGACTGACGATAAAGTTCAGTTCCGTGATACCGCAATTTATATAAACTCTAGTGCTGACGGACAACTAGATATTGTTGCAGACACTGAGATTCAAATAGCCGCTACAACTGTAGATATTAATGGTGCAATCAATGCAAGCGGCGAAATCATTGCCGCAAGCTTAGACATCTCTGGAAACATTGATGTTGATGGTGTTACTAACCTTGACGTTGTTGACATTGATGGCGCTGTGGACATGGCTTCTACACTGACTGTTGCAAGTAATATTGTGGTTGGCGGTACAGTCGATGGGCGTGATGTAGCTACAGATGGTTCAAAGCTTGATGGCATAGAAGCCTCCGCAGACGTAACAGACACAGCTAACGTCACTAGCGCAGGAGCTTTGATGGATTCAGAGCTTACTGCTATTGCAAGCGTTAAGGCTTTAAACCAAGGCGTTGCGACAACTGACTCTCCAACCTTTGCCGCAGTGACGGTCAACGGCAACGTAGAGTTTGATGGCTTGTCAGGTACTGGGTCTGTAACGGTCACAGACATCCTAGACCAAGATGATATGTCAGGTAACAGCGCAACGGCTTTAGCGACTCAGCAAAGCATTAAAGCCTATGTAGATGCACAACAGGACACGGTTGATACACTTGCCGAAATACTTGCACTGAGCAATGCTACAGGTGGTTCAAACATAGTGTTTGGAGATAGTTCAGGTGCTAATGATGACCGTCTAGTATTTGGAGCAGGGTCGGACTTAAGTATATTGCATGATGGAAGTAATAGCTTTATTTCTGAGCAAGGCACTGGGGATTTGTACATTGGTGCAAGTAACAACATAGCATTAATGAATGCCGCCTTTAGTGAAAATAAATTGTTAGCAACAACTGATGGCGCTTTAAAGCTTTATTTTAACGGG
>OJDU01000013.1_pt1 | contig 63492 bp, 56 predicted proteins | sample 1592771 | NCBI WGS metagenome assembly OJDU01 (sample SAMN05416864, study PRJEB24817) | seawater metagenome | isolation source: Sea water | place: Canada:Atlantic | collected 2013-11 | reverse complement strand
AGATGTAGAGAGGTCTCGTGGGCTCGGAGATGTGTATAAGAGACAGACCATAGACATTGATGTTTTATTGTTTGACGATGAAATTATTTTCTCTAGAACACTCACAGTCCCGCATCCAAAAATGTTATTGCGCAAATTTGTTATGGTGCCTCTAAATGAAATTGCTTCCACCTTCATACACCCAATCACTAAAAATAAAATTGAAATTTGCTTACAAAATTGTGAAGATACTTTAGGAATTGAAATGATTCCAGAGAAATTAATACGTCCAATTCCATTATCAGAAAAATACAATTACATAGCCATTGAAGGAAATATTGGAGCTGGTAAAACTTCACTAGCCAATCTGCTCTCTGATCAATTTAATGCGAAAGTAGTTTTAGAACGCTTTGCAGACAATCCTTTTTTACCAAAGTTTTACGAAGACAAAGAACGTTATGCATTTCCGTTAGAAATGAGTTTTCTTGCAGACAGATATCAGCAATTGAGTGATGATTTGGCGCAATTTGACTTATTTAAAAACTTTATTGTTTCCGATTATTATATTTTTAAATCTTTAATTTTCGCACAAGTTACTTTGTCTAAGGACGAATACTTCTTGTACCGAAAAATGTTTGATTTGATGTATAAAGAGATTACAAAACCGGATCTATATGTGTATCTATATCAGAATACAGATCGATTGTTAGAGAACATTAAAAAAAGAGGAAGAGACTACGAGCAAAGTATTGAAAAAGACTATTTAAAAAAAATACAAGAAGGGTATTCTAATTTTATAAAAACAGAACAAGACTTAAACGTATTGACCATTGATGTTTCTGAATTGGATTTTGTAAATAATGAAAATGACTACTTCACAATCATCCAGCAAATCAACGAGGCTTAAATTGTTTTAGTAAAAAAAGAAAGCACAAAAAAAGGATCCACATTGTGAATCCTTTTTTTATGATTTATAAAAAATTACTCTTTTATAATTTCAAGTTTCTCTGCAAAATAAGAACAAAAATCACGCATGGTAGCGCTCATTTTTTCATCATTTGTAGCTTTCTCAAAAGAATCAGCCATCGATACTAAGGTCTGGTGAAAAAATTGTTTCATTTCATCCACTGGCATGTCTTTAGTCCATAAATCCATGCGTAAAGTATCTTTGTCTTTAGGATCCCAAACAGACAACATAATTGCCTTAGATGTCATATCTTCAATTCCTCCTTCTTTTGCTGTCCATGAAATTTCTTCTGGAACTCTGTTTTCATCCAATCCAATTTGAAATTTGATCTCTGATGTATGTTTTACAGCCATTACTTTTTTGGTTTATATTTTGATTGGTCTAATAAACTTTGTGCGTCTATTGCTATTAATTTTTGCAAAGATACATCATTCTGTTTCATGAAAGATCGAACAATTTGCCAACCAATATAACTCCCTATTTTACCTGGAGATTGATTGTCTTGTGCCGTATAAAATTTAGAAAAAGGGGCATTCTCAATAAATCGTTTGTTCAACTTCGTATCCGTACTGTATAGCAATTCATTTTCAATAAAAAATTTCCAAACCGCTTCTTCTTGCTGTTTTGCCCATGCTAATTTGGCAAAAGTATAACCTGTTTTTTCTTTTTCAGAAACAGATGGCAAATAAACATCTAGTAAATACATTTTTTTTCCTTCTTCAATTATTTTCGACGAGAAACTTCGATAGTTAGAAGGTGGAAATTGAGAATTAATAATTGCGTTGGCAACATCAACAATAAGGTGTTCTTTCGTGTTGTTCTCCTTAATGTACATTGGATAATCTGCATAAAAGTCGTGCTGCTTTCCAAAATAAACATCTAAAGAAACCAACAACAAACTATCTGCATACACCACTCGATTCTCATAATCAATATTGGACAGCATGGTAATAACTTTGGGAGCTTTAAATCTAGGATTGTAATAAGTAATATATTTGAATAAGGAAGTGAATTGTTCTTTAATTTCGTTGAAATCGTTGAAGATTATTTGCGTTTCTTGAAATAATTCTTGTTCGTCTTTGTTGTTTATTTTTGCCAACCAAACGCTATCAGTCACTGACTTTGGAAACAATAAAGGAAATTTTTTTTTAACCTCAACTAAGGTCTTTGGGCTGGCATTGTAAAAAGCCTCTTCAAATCGTTCTATCGCGAAATCCACTTCAATGTTTGAAACATCGATACTATTTTTGTCTTCATTTTTACAAGAGAGTAAAATGAGAGAAATCATAAAAATCCTTAAAAAAAACTTCATAAAATTTGTATCTTGCCGTTAGATAATAGAATGACAAAAATACTAAAATAGTTTGTGTATGAATGCTCAAAAAGTAACAGAACATATTATTGATTGGTTAAAAGTGTATGCAGAGAATGCTGGAGTAAAAGGGTTTGTAATTGGGGTTTCTGGCGGAATCGATTCTGCGGCAACTTCCACCTTATGTGCAGCAACGGGTTTTCCTACATTATGTGTAGAAATGCCAATACACCAAGCACCAAATCAAGTAACAAGAGCTGAAGCACATATTGCGCAATTAAAAGATAGATATGCAAATGTTTCTAGTGTTCGCGTAGATCTAACAAGTTCTTTTGATAATTTTATAAATGTCGTTCCGGAGGTTGCTTCTTCTGAACAAGTGGCACTTTCTTTAGCAAACACAAGAGCAAGATTGCGAATGACCACTTTGTATTATTTTGCGGGACTGCACAATTATCTAGTTGCTGGTACCGGAAATAAAGTTGAAGATTTTGGCGTTGGATTTTATACCAAATATGGAGATGGTGGTGTGGATCTTAGCCCTATTGCCGATTTAATGAAATCTGAAGTGTATGAAATCGCTGCTTTTTTAAAGGTCCCAACAGCCATTCAAGAGGCACAACCTACAGACGGCCTGTTTGGAGACAGCAGAACCGATGAAGATCAAATAGGCGCTTCTTATGATGAATTGGAATGGGCAATGAAAATGCAAGATCTTGAAAAAACTGAGCATGATTTTATAGGAAGAGAACAAGAAGTTTTTAAAATTTACTCGCGTTTGAACAGCGGCAACCAACATAAAATGAACCCAATTCCCGTTTGTGAAATTCCTGAAAATTTACAATAATTGAGCGTTTTAAACCACTCTTGTCAATTTATTAAAAAGTTTCATTTTTAAATTATTATACCTTATAATTTCTTCTTTTTCTTCGTTAGAGTATATTCTATTTTCTGAGAATTTCTCATTCACCAAAGTTTCGATCAAAACTCTTCTGATATTAAAAACAACATCATTTACTGCTTTTGGTAATTTTTCTATTTCAGATTTCACTTCAATACTTTTGCTTTCCCAGTTACTTAATTGCTGAGTAGGGTTTTCTTTTTCCATTAAAATGGAAGTTACTATTGAAGAAATTTCTATGTTCTTGTGGTTAATTAAACGGTCGATGTCTAATTTTTCTAGCTGATTTAATTGATGAATAATTTCATTATAAATCTCTTGAAATGTAGTGTTTGAGAACTCTATTTCGTCCTCATGTAAATGAACATAAATTTCTGCTGAAACAGTGTTTTTATAAATTCTATTACTGTAAATTTCTTTTCCGTCTTCGTTTACCTGAACCACTTCCTCTATAAAATCTACTTCATTATTTCCATAAAGTAATAAAATTCTTATGATTTCTTTTTCTAAAATAGACAACTGGTCTATTTTTTGAGTAGCCATCATTCCTCCTTTTACAATACCCATTTGAGATTGCTCTTCCTGCTGGAAATATTCTGGTGGTGGTTGATTTGGATCTACATTTGAATTGAAATTTGATTTTGTATTGCTTTTAACCGCTTTTGCATTGCGTTCTTTACTTAGCATTTGTGCCAATTCACTAAATAAGACACGTTCTGAAATGTCCATAATTCTGGCACATTCTTGCACATAAACTTCCCGTTGTATGCCGTCTGGTATTTTAGAAATACTCAATACAATATCTCGAATAACGCCTGCTTTTTTTATAGGGTCATTTTTCGAATCTTTTAAAAGTAACGATACTTTAAAGTTAATAAAGTCTTGTGCAGCGTCTTCTAAATAGATTTTCAGCTCACTATCCGAATGTGATTTGGCAAAACTATCTGGATCTTCTCCATCTGGGAACTGAACGACCTTTACGTTCATTCCTTGCTCTAGAATCAAGTCGATTCCACGAAGAGAGGCACGAATTCCAGCTGCATCACCATCAAAAAGCACAGTAATATTTTTAGTCAATCTACTTACCAATCGAATTTGATCTGCTGTTAATGCAGTTCCAGAAGATGCAACTACATTTTCTACTCCAGATTGATTAAACGAAATAACATCGGTATAGCCTTCTACCAAAAAACAATTGTCTTGTTTGGCAATTTCTTTCTTGGCTTGATAGATTCCATATAAAATTTTACTCTTATGGTAAATATCACTTTCTGGGGAATTTAAATATTTTGCGGCTTTTTTATCACTTGTTAAAATTCGCCCCCCAAAACCTAATACTCGACCCGACATGGAGTGGATCGGAAACATCACTCTGCCTTTAAATCGATCAAATTGTTTGTTTTCTTTGACAATGGTCAATCCGGTTGATGCTAGGTATTTAAGATCATATCCTTTGTCTAAGGCTGCTTTGGTAAAATTATCCCATTCATCTTTACAATATCCTAAGTCAAATTTTTTGATGGTTTCGTCTGAAAAACCACGTTCTTTAAAGTAAGACAACCCGATTGCTTTTCCTTTAATGGTATTGAGCATAAGGTCATGAAAGTATTCTTTGGCAAAATTAGAGACCAAAAACATACTTTCTCGCTCATTTAATTGTGCTTTTTGTTCATCGGATTGTTCGGTTTCTTCAATTTCTATGTTGTACTTTCTTGCCAACCATCTTAGGGCTTCTGGATAGGAATAGTGTTCATGTTCCATTAAAAAAGAAACTGCATTTCCACCTTTTCCAGTAGAAAAATCTTTCCAGATTTGCTTTACAGGAGATACCATAAACGAGGGTGATTTTTCATCTGTAAAGGGGCTTAACCCTTTAAAATTACTTCCTGCTTTTTTTAACTGAACAAACTCACCAATAACCTCTTCTACTCTTGCAGATTCGAAAACACGGTCTATGGTACTTCTAGAAATCATGGATTATATTCTTTAATAAAAAACAAAGATACCAATTTTGAACGTTGTTTTCTGTCTGGTTTTTTTTGGAAATAAAAAAGACCTCACAGGCTTTAAAAAAGCGATGAGGTCTTTGATCTAATAGCTGCTAATTATGAGGCTGCTCTTAACTTTTTTAGGGTCGTATTTGTTAATTTAGATTCTGCATATTCTTTTGTGACCTTGAGTACTTTTTCTTCAGCACTTGGCAATTCAAACATGGCGTCTGTAAAGATCGCTTCACAAAGAGAGCGCAAGCCTCTTGCCCCCAACTTGTAAGCTACTGCATTTTCTACAATATAATTCAAGGCATCTTCTTCGATTGTAAAATCAATATCATCCATTGTAAACAACTTCGTGTATTGCTTAATAATGGAGTTTTTAGGCGCTGTTAGAATGGCTCTTAATGTAACCGCATCCAAAGGATTCATGTAACTTAAGACTGGCAAACGGCCAATAATTTCTGGAATCAATCCAAAAGCTTTTAAATCGGAAGGAATGATGTATTGCAACAAATTTTCCTCATCTATTTTATCATCGTCTAAAGATGCACTAAAACCAACGGCTTGCCTGTTTAAACGCTTGCTGATGATTCTTTCAATTCCTGAAAAAGCACCTCCTGCAATAAATAAAATGTCTTTTGTATCTACTTCGATAAACTTTTGCTCTGGGTGTTTTCTTCCGCCTTTTGGCGCAACATTTACAACAGTACCCTCTAATAATTTTAATAACGCTTGCTGAACACCTTCTCCAGAAACATCTCTAGTAATAGATGGATTATCGCCTTTTCTAGCTATTTTATCAATCTCATCAATAAAAACAATTCCTCTTTGTGCTTTTTCTAAATCGTAATCTGCTGCTTGTAAAAGCCTGCTCAATATACTTTCTACATCTTCACCAACATATCCTGCTTGCGTTAATACGGTTGCATCTACAATAGAAAAAGGAACGTTTAGCATTTTTGCAATCGTTCTTGCAACTAATGTTTTTCCGGTACCTGTTTCACCAACCAATACAATATTTGACTTTTCGATTTCTACTTCATCTTCATCATCTGTGGTTTGTAACAATCTTTTATAATGATTGTAAACTGCAACAGCCATTGCACGTTTGGTTTCATCTTGCCCAATAATATATTGATCTAAAAACGTTTTAATTTCTACTGGTTTTCTTAGTAATAAATCTTTTGAAAGATCACCCGTATTTGTTTCAGATACTTCTTCTTCAACAATACCATGTGCTTGCTCAATACATTTATCACAAATATGCGCATCTACCCCTGCAATTAACAAGTCTGTTTCTGCTTTTTTTCGTCCGCAAAACGAACATTCTAAATTTTCTTCTTTCGACATTTGAATCGCTTTATGCTTTAGGCTTTTTACTTTCTTACTAAAACTTCGTCGATCATACCGTACAGCTTAGCTTCGTCTGCCTTCATCCAGTAATCTCTATCTGAATCTTGGTGTACTTTTTCGATGGTTTGTCCAGAATGATTTGCAATAATTGCATACAACTCATTTTTTAGTTTTAAGATTTCTCGTGTGGTAATTTCGATGTCTGAAGCCTGACCTTGTGCTCCTCCTAATGGTTGGTGAATCATTACACGAGAGTGTGGCAATGCAGAACGTTTTCCTTTTGCTCCTGCACACATTAAAACAGCACCCATAGAGGCTGCCATTCCTGTACATATTGTTGCAACATCTGGCTTTATAAACTGCATGGTATCGTAAATACCCAAACCAGCATATACCCCTCCTCCTGGAGAGTTAATATATATTGAAATATCTTTATTGGCATCTAAACTCTCTAAAAACAACAATTGTGCCTGTATAACATTGGCTACTTGATCATTAATTCCTGTTCCTAAGAAAATAATTCTATCCATCATTAAACGTGAAAAAACATCCATTTGGGTAATGTTCATCTGACGTTCTTCCATAATATAGGGCGTAAGACTACTGGTTATTTTACCTAAATAGGTACTGTTTATTCCGTGGTGTTTTGTTGCGTATTTTTCGAACTCTTTTCCGTAATCCATTTCCGTGATTATTTTATTATTTGAACGGTAAAGATAAGAACTATTCCGTTACTATTTTATGACTGTACTAGACTAAAAAAACCCGAATTTAACAATTCAGGTTTTTAATTATTTATTTTTTTACTCAAAAATGAGTACAAAAACAAGCTGTGACTGTTATTTGTAAACTTCTTTTACAAATTTCTCGTAAGAAAGTTCTTTTGACTTAAAGCTCATGTTTTCTTTAAAGAACGTCAATAATTTTTGACTAATTAATTGAGCTTGTAATTTTTGAGCTTCTTCTTGATTTGATAAAATTCTTGTTGCAATGTCATCCAATTCTTTTTCTTCTGGATTCATATTCCCAAATTGTGCCATTTGCGTGCGGATAAATCCTTTTGCATAGTTCACCAATTCTGCATAATCTAATTTGATGTCGTTGTCTTTCATAATCTTTCCTTCGATTAATTGATAACGCAATGCTTTTTCAGATTTTGCATATTCTGCTGCTGCTTCTTCTGTTGACAATTGTTTTTCACCCGCTGTTGCTAACCATTTCTTTAAGAAATCTGCTGGTAAATCAAACTTTGTATTTTCAACTAAGTATTCTGTTACAGCGTTTAATAATTGTTGATCTCCTTGTTGACTGAACTGCTTTTCTGCATCTTCTTTGATCTTCGCTCTTACCGCTGTTACAGTCGTTACACTTCCATCAGGGAAAAGTTTGTTAAACAATTCTTGATCTAATTCTGCAAGCACTGTTTCTGTGGTTGCTTCTAAAGTAAATGTTACATTAATATCTAAACCTACAACTTCTTCTTGAGGAATGCCTAAAACAGACTCTAGTTGATATTCATTTGTAAACAATCCTTTTGTTTTCAATTCGATAACAGCACCACTCTTTGCGCCAACAAACTTTTTCAAGTTTATTTTACCTTTTACATCTTTTAAAGAAAATGTTGCTTTTTTATCAATTTCTTTTTCTTGATTCACAAAAGTACCAGTAACATTAGACGTTGCTGTAGCTACCTCTGTTGGAGATTCTGTACCATAACGCGCTTGAATATTTTCAACTTCTTTGTCGATTAATTCTTCGGTTGCGATGATATTATATTGAGTAACTTCTTTCTTTGCATTTAAATTCACATCAAATTGAGGCGCTAAACCTAATTCAAATTCGAAAGAAAAAACTTCCGCTTCCCAGTTAAAATCTTCTTGCATTCTTGGGATTGGGTTTCCTAAGATCTCTAACTTCTCGTCTGTTAAGTATTTATTAAGAGAGGCTTGTATAAGCTTGTTTACCTCATCGATCATGATCGATTTACCATATTGCTTTTTAATCATACCCATTGGCACATGCCCTTTTCTAAATCCAGGTATGTCAGCTTTTTTACGGTAATCTTCTAGTAGTCCAGATACTTTTGCTTGGTAGTCTTCTGCAACAATTTCAATTTTTACAACTGCGTTTAACGCATCACTGTTTTGTTTTGTAATATTCATTTCTTTATTGGCTTCTGTTCATAAAAAATCGATTGCAAAACTACTCATTTTTATCAACTAGACAAAGGTTTAAAAGGTTCAATTACAATCACTTCTTTTAAAAGACAGCCACAAACAAAAAACAAAAACGCCTAAAAACGCATTTTTTTTAAAATAAGGAGGCCTAAATAGGGGCTTTTTTTTAATAAAACCTGTTTTTTGACAACTCCATTTTACCACTTATTCTTTTTTTTAAAAATAAAATAACGCAAATAGGGAATGATAAATGGGTGCTCTAAATGATGACGATGTTTCACTTATAAGGGATTGAAATAGCAGAAAAATTATGACTAATCATTCAAAATGTTTGATAAACTCAAAATATTTTTTTCGTTATATTGAACAAAACTCCTTTATCTATCAAGAGTACCCTCAGGCTTTGCGTTCAAGTGTTGCTTGATACTCTTCCATTACAGGTTTTACAGTACTCTCTGGAATGTCTGAAACTTTTATATACATGAGGCCATCTACCGCATTGTTAAATTTAGGATCTACGTTAAACGCAACCAAACGGGCATTCTGTTTCACGTATTTTTTTATTAAAACGGGTATTCTTAAAGCACCGGGTTCAATTTCATCTATGAATTTATCAAACTTTTGCATGTCTGCTTTTGTAGCATCAAAAACAAAATCTTTGTCCGCGTCTTTTAACTTTACCTTATATTCTTTTTTGGGCTGAATGTATTGTGCCACATAAGGATCATAATAATGCGATTTCATAAACTCAATCATCAATGACTTTGAGAAATCTGAAAATTGATTGCTGATAGAGACACCGCCCATTAGATATTTGTATGCCGGATATCGCAAGGTTACATGCACAATTCCTTTCCACAAAAGAAACAACGGCATTGGTTTCTGTTGGTATTCTTGAATGATAAAAGCGCGTCCCATTTCGATGGTGTTTTCCATCATTTGATGTAACTCAGATTCAATTCTAAATAAATTTTGAATGTAAAAACCCTTAATTCCATGTTCTTTGTAAATTTCTTTACCCAAACCCATTCTGTAAGCTCCCACCAAACACTTTGCTTCCCGATCCCAAAGAAATAAGTGATAATAATACGCATCGTATTTGTCTAAATCGATTGCTTTATTGGTGCCTTCTCCTACAGCTCTAAAAGTAATTTCTCGTAAACGTCCAATTTCTTGCAATAGATTAGGAATCTCTTTTGCTTTTGCAAAAAAGACCTCATAATTTTTACTTTGTAACAAACGACCTTCTGAAGTCCTAAGAAAATCAACCTCTTTAATAAAAGAACTTGTACTGTCTTGGGTAATAATTTTTTTAATTGGCTTTTTTATTTTGATTTTTTCTGAAGATAAAATCTTCATTTTTTCATAAAAAGGGTTTGCCATTAGATAGGTCTTCTTCCTTATAAATTCTGAAAAAGCAGTAAGGTCGGAGTATGCATCTTGATCTTTGGTAGTAATTGGCTTTCCAATTCGAACTTTTATCACCCTATTTTTCTGAGATAAAATCTCCGAGGGCAATTTTGCGGTTCTAAACGTATCACTTATTTTAGATAAGAAATAAAAAAAACGGCTATTCCTCGCATGAAAATAAATTGGAAGTATTGGTACATTGGCCTTTTTAATGAAACGAACTGCACCCGCTTCCCAAGGTTTATCCACCTTTAATTTTCCTTCTTTGCGAGTAGAAACCTCACCCGCTGGAAAAACACCCAAAGGGTGTCCCGATTTTATATGACGTAAAGCGGCTTTAATTCCTGGAACACTAGACTTTGCATCCTTTCTGTTTTCAAAGGGATTTACAGGCATTACATAGGGTTGTAAAGGGGCTATTTTGTGCAATAAAAAATTGGCAATAATTTTATAGTCTGCTCTCTTCTCTGTAAGTAACTTTAGCAATAAAACACCATCAATCCCTCCTAAAGGGTGGTTGGAAATAGTAATGAAAGCACCCTCTTTTGGAATCCTTTTAAGGTCTTCTTCTGGAATCTCAAACTCAACTTGACAATCTTTTAAAACAGCGTTTAAAAAATCCAAGTCCTTTTTGTGTTTATTTTGATTGTATATCTTATTGAGTTTTGAAATCCGTAAAACACGAAGTACTATCCACCCAATAAAAGTGCCCAAAAAGCCCAACTTGTGAATACCAATTACTTTTGAAATCTCTTTTGAAGTTACTAATGCCATAAACGCTATCGAAACATATTTTCTGAAAACATAAAAAACAAGACTTTTTATTTTTTCTTTAAAACGATTTGAATGGTTTCTTTATTTGTTTGCGATAATAAGGTTTGCCCAAATTTGGTTATTGTATCCTTTGTTTCAGCATTAAAATGACGAATCGTATATACGTCTACTTCTTTTTGAAATTCTATTTTAAATTCGTTTGTTAAGGCTGTGTAAAAAGCATCAAAATTGCCAAACTTATTATCTACACAAACAGAAAAACTGATTGCTGAATTTTGTATTAAATTCACTTTCAATTTATAATCATGTAGTTTTTTAAAGATGTAACTCAGGTTATTTTCTACCATAAAAGAAAAATCATTTGTAGATATGGATACAAATACCTGGTTTTTCTTCACAATAAAACAAGGAATATAGGGTACCAGTGTTGCACCTTTAGAAACCTTTGTTCCCGGTGCTGTTGGATTTAAAAAAGATTTTACATACAAAGGGATTTCTTTGTTCTGTAGAGGTTGTATTGTTTTTGGATGAATTACTGACGCACCATAAAAAGCCATTTCAATCGCTTCTTCGTATGAAATCTGCTCTAATAAAGTGGTTTCATCAAAAACTCTTGGATCTGCATTGAGAACTCCCGCAACATCTTTCCAAATAGTAACACTTTCTGCATTTAAACAATAAGCAAAAATTCCTGCAGTATAGTCAGAACCTTCCCTACCAAGGGTGGTGGTGTTTTCAGTATCATTTCCTGCCAAAAATCCTTGGGTAACATTTAGCTGATGCGTCGCTACTTTTTTTGTAATTATTTGTTGAGTCAACGTCCAATTTACTTTTGCGTCTCTGTAATTGCTATCGGTTTTTATGTAATTTCGAACATCCAGCCAATTATTTTTTAGTTGTACCGTTTTTAAATAGGCACTTACAATTCTTGTTGACAACAACTCTCCAAAACAAATAATTTGATCATACACATAATTATATCTTTGCGATGTATTTCTGTTGAGAAACCAATCTAACTCTTCAAAAAGAGTGTCTACTTGTGTGTAAATTTCATTGTCTTTCTCAAATAAGTCGTCCATCATCTTTTTATGATAGATTTCCACTTGAGTTCGCTTTTTTTGTAACGTATCTGACTTATAAAAATAAGCATCAATTACTTCTTCGAAAGCATTGGTCATTTTTCCCATTGCAGAGATTACAACTAGCGTATTCTCACTGCCTTGTTGTTGTACTACTTTTGCAAGGTTTTTAACGCCTTCAGCATCTTTTACTGAGGCCCCCCCAAATTTAAAAATTTTCATTACGAATTATTTTTCACAAATTTCTCTAAGTTCTCTTCTGACATTTGCACTACGGACCAATCACTTAAAATAGTGGCTCCTGTGCTTTCATAAAAATCAATCGCATTTGTATTCCAATCGATTACCTCCCATGAAACCCTTTTTACACCAAGGCCGTGCGCATATTTTAAAACACGCGTATACAACGCTTTTCCAACACCTAATTTTCTTTTTTTCTCAGTAACAATTAAATCTTCCAAATGTACAATCGGTCCTTTCCATGTAGAGTATCGCATATAAATAAGTGCAATACCAATAATTGAAGAGGCTTCTTCTGCAACAAAAATTTTAAATTTTGGACTGTCAGAAAATCCATCTTTTTCGATATCGGCAACCGTTACCTCTACAGCTGTTGGTTCTTTCTCGAAAACAGCCAATTCAGTAATTAAATCTAAAACAGCAGATGCGTCTTGTTTCTTAGCTTCTCTTATATTAAAACTCATGATTTGTTAATTTGTAAATCAAAGATAAATGATTTGCATGCAATCAAAAATTTATGCAGAATAATAACGAAAAAAAAAGTTTTGTCCAAAATTAAACCCTACTCCTAAAAAAGCTCGAAATGGTTGTAGTAGTTTAAAAAAAATAGCATCTTTGTGACTGTAAAACGCAGCATATAATGGCTAAAAAAAATCAAACTTTAGGCGAATTCATTATCGAAAACCAAAGTGATTTTCAATACTCTTCAGGAGAACTTTCAAGATTACTAAATTCAATTAGATTGGCTGCCAAGGTGGTAAATCATGAAGTAAACAAAGCAGGCTTGGTAGATATTACAGGAGCTGCTGGCGACACAAACGTACAAGGTGAAGACCAACAAAAGTTAGATGTCTATGCCAATGATGTTTTTATACAAACCATGACTGACAGAAATATTGTTTGTGGAATTGCAAGTGAAGAGGAAGATGATTTCATTACAATTAATAGCCAAGATGAACTTCATCAAAATAAATATGTGGTATTAATTGATCCTTTAGATGGTTCTTCCAATATTGATGTGAATGTTTCTGTTGGAACCATTTTTTCTATTTTCAGACGCGTTACTCCAGTTGGAACTCCAGTTGAACTAAAAGATTTCTTGCAAACAGGAGACCAACAAGTTGCCGCCGGCTATGTTGTTTATGGAACTTCTACCATGTTGGTATATACAACTGGAAAAGGGGTAAATGGATTTACGCTAAATCCTGCTTTAGGAAGTTGGTATTTATCACATCCAAATATGCAATTTCCAGAGGATGGACAAATTTATTCTGTAAATGAAGGAAACTATTTCGACTTTCCTGAAGGAATCAAAAAATACATTAAATATTGCCAATCAGAAGAAGAAGACAGACCTTATACCAGTAGATATATTGGTTCCTTGGTTTCTGACTTTCATAGAAACATGATAAAAGGAGGTATTTATATGTATCCAAAAAGCACAAAAAACCCAAAAGGAAAACTCCGTTTGTTGTATGAATGTAGTCCGATGGCCTTTTTAGCAGAGCAAGCAAATGGCGTTGCGTCTGATGGATATCACCGAATCATGGAAATAATACCTACAGAGCTACACCAAAGAGTACCCTTTATTTGTGGGAGCAAAAACATGGTAAAAAAGGCTGAAGAATTTATGCAAAAATTCAAATAATAAGCATCTTCTATTTCACTATAAGTTATCAAAAAGCAAACTTCTTGTAGAACTGTTTAATTATGGTTAAATTTACATCCACAAAAATTATATTAACTCTTAATACATAAAGAATGGCTTTTAAATTACCAGAATTAGGTTATGCGTATGATGCATTAGAACCAAACATTGATGCAAGAACTATGGAAATTCACCATACAAAACATCACAATGGATATACCACAAAATTAAACGGAGCAATTGAAGGAACAGCATTAGAAGGAAAATCTATTGAAGATATCCTAACGAATCTAGACATGAGCAATGGTGCTGTTAGAAATAATGGTGGTGGATTTTACAACCACTCATTATTCTGGTCAGTAATGAATCCGAATGACAAAGGAACACTTTCTGGAGAATTAAAAGATGCTATTGAAGCTGCTTTTGGTTCTGAGGAAGCTTTTATGGATGCTTTCTCTAAAGCTGCTGCAACTCAATTTGGTTCTGGATGGGCTTGGTTGTGTGTTCAGAAAGATGGAAAGGTTTCCGTTTGTTCTACTCCAAATCAGGACAATTCTTTAATGCCAGGTGTTGGTTGTGGAGGAACTCCAATTTTAGGATTGGATGTTTGGGAACACGCCTATTATTTAAACTATCAAAACAGAAGACCTGACTATATCAGTGCCTTTTTTAATGTAGTAAACTGGAATGAAGTAGCAAGACGATTTGCAGCTGCAAAGTAATCGCTCGTTTTCTTATTGAAACTTATAAAAAAACCCGAAGCAAAAGCTTCGGGTTTTTTATTAGAATTGTTTTAAAACTTGAATCCGTTCTTTAATTGGTGGATGTGTTGCAAACAAGCCATTGAAAAAAGAAACAACAGATTTACTGTCTTTCTTCTTTGTTGGATGCTCTATAAATAGCTGTGCAACATCAGCTCTTTTTACCGCTTCAATCCATGGGTCTTCAGAAATTTTTCGCAAAGCGTTTGCCAAAGCCAATGGCTTTTTTGTCATTTGAGCAGCACCTGCATCGGCTAAAAACTCTCGTTTTCGAGAAAGAGAAAATCTAAAAAAGGAAGACAATAGCAGTCCAACAACACCTAAAAGTAAGATGACAAAAACAGCGCCTCCTTCTTTTTTACCTCGACTCCTTCCTCTTCCATAGAGCACAGACCTAAAGGCCAATTCGGTTACAAAAGCAAAAATACCTACAAAAATAATAGACACAATTAAAAGGCGTACATCTCGATTGACAATATGTGTGAGTTCATGCGCAATTACAGCTTCCAACTCTTCGTCATCCAGTTTGTTTATAATCCCTCGAGATAGGGTTACCGCAAATGTTTTATCGCTTAATCCACTGGCATATGCATTTAAAGAATCATCTTCAATCAAAAAAATCTGAGGCATCTTCATTCCTTGAGAAATACAAAGGTTTTCAACCAAATTATACACTCTCTTGTCCTCTTTCCTAGCTAATGATTTTGCTCCTGTTGCCTTTTGAATCATTGAAGAATGAGAAAACCATGCGATCAAAAACCAAACAGCAACTCCTATTAAAACAAAGGGAATCGTAGTTAAAAAGGAAGTATTTATTGCTGAAATAGGAACTGCTGTTCCTTCCTCTGCTACATAAGAAATAGAAATGAAAAAAAAGAGCCAAACCAATCCAAGTAATAATAGTGGAAAAGCAATAAGGAGCGCAATCGATTTGTAATTGTTTCTCCTTATTTGAGATTGTAAACCAACATATTTCATGGTTTAAAAACTAATTTTTGGCGCTTCGTCTAATTGCTTTCTTTGGGCAACACCTAAGTCAAACATTGGTTCTTTTTTGAAAGAGAACATGCCCGCAATGATATTAGAAGGAAAAGTTTCTACGGCATTGTTAAATTCTTTTGTGGAAGAATTAAAAAATCTTCTTACTGCAGACAATTTATTTTCAATGTCAGAAATCTCTTCCTGAAACTGCATAAAGTTGCTACTTGCCTTTAAATCTGGATAGGCTTCTACCGCAATATTCAGTCCACTTAAAGCGGAGGTTAATTGATTTTCTGCTGCTATTTTCTCACTGATCGTCGCTGCATTTATAGCTCCAGATCTTGCAGCTGTTACATTTGTCAAAACCTTTTCTTCATGCTTCATATACCCTTTAACAGTTTCTAATAATTGGGGAATTAAATCATGACGTTGTTTTAGTTGCACATCGATATCTGCAAAAGCATTTTCTCTGTTGTTTCTCAACTTCACTAATCGGTTATAATAGGAAACAAGAAGCAATAACAAGATAACAACGGATACTAGGATAATAATTGTTGTTGACATAGAAATTTATTTTTTGAGTTTCTCAAAGATAATTGTTTCTTAAAAAGCAAACAAATGGAGTTAATAGGCTCTTTTGTTATTGCCTTCATAGAAATTAATGAATGCCTGATTTACAACCCGATTTCCTCCTGGGGTAGGGTAATCTCCTGTGAAATACCAATCTCCCAAATTGTCTGGACATGCCTTATGTAAGTTCTCAACAGATTGATAAATAACTACAATTTCTGCTTTGATATCTTTTGTTTTTAACATTTCTGCAATTTTTTCAGAAATTTCTGCTGATGTAAAAGGAGCATAAATTTCTTTCACATAATTGATAATTTCAGCATCTGCTTTGCCGTGTTGTGCTTTCGATTTTTTATAAATGCTATCTACAATACTGTATTGATTGGTGTCTTTTAGTAATTCGATCGCAGCTTTAAAAGCGATAAAAGCATCGATTCTAGCCATATCGATTCCATAACAATCTGGATACCGAATTTGTGGCGCAGAGGAAACGACAATAATTTTCTTAGGTGCTAGTCTGTCTAATATTTTGATAATACTTTTCTTCAACGTAGTTCCACGAACGATACTATCATCGATAATTACCAAGTTGTCTGTTGGCTTTACAACCCCATAGGTAACATCATATACATGTTCTATTAAATCATCTCTACTGCTATCATCGGCAATGAAGGTTCTTAATTTCACATCTTTAATTGCGATCTTTTCAAAACGAGCTCTTTCTGATAAAATTTGCGTTACTTTTTGTGCAGATAATGCTTTTCCTCCCGCTAAAATTTTTGCTGTTTTTTGTTGGTTTAATAAATCTTCTGCTGCTTCTGTCATTCCATAGAATGAAGTTTCTGCAGTATTCGGAATGTATGAAAACACCGTGTTTGCAATGTCTGAATCGATTGAATTTAAAATCTGTGGAAACACTAATTTTCCTAAATTTTTACGCTCTTCATAGATGCTTGCATCACTTCCTCTCGAAAAGTAAATCCGCTCAAAAGAACAGGATTTTTTCTCTTGCTGCTCTAATACAGACTCAATAGATGTTTTTCCGTTTTTCTTGATAATTAAAGCATGTCCTCTTTCTAATTCTTTAACCTCTTCAATCTTCACATTAAAAACCGTTTGTATCACGGGTCTTTCGGATGCAACTACAACAACTTCATCATCTTCATAGAAAAAAGTAGGTCGAATTCCATTGGGATCTCTTAAAACAAAAGCATCTCCATGCCCTACTAAACCTGCCATGGCATAACCACCATCCCAGTTTTTTGCAGATCTTTTTAAAACATTTTGTAAGTCTAAATTTTCTTCAATAAAAGGGGATGCATCTTTTTTACTAAAGCCTTGTTCTTTTGCTCTTGCATACAAACTGGCAACCTCATCTTCTAAAAAGTGACCGATTTTTTCCATTACAGTTACCGTATCTGTAAACTCTTTTGGGTGTTGTCCCAACTCTACCAACTCTTCTAGCAATTGCGTAGAATTGGTCATGTTAAAATTACCAGCAACAATTAAGTTTTGATGACGCCAATTGCTTTGACGCATAAAAGGGTGCACACTTTCAATACTATTTTTACCAAAAGTACCATAACGAACGTGTCCAAGAAACAAGTTTCCAATGTAGGGCATGTTTTCTTCTTGCCAGGCAACATCGTCTTTTTTATCAGGATTTTGTTCAAAAACACCATTGAGTCGTTCGTTTATTTGTCCAAATATATCTTGAATCGGCTGAGATTTATTAGATCGAACTCTACTTACATATCTTGTTCCTGGAGATACATTAAATTTTACACTTGCAAAACCGGCACCGTCTTGACCACGATTGTGCTGTTTCTCCATTAACAAATACATTTTATTAATTCCATAAAAAGCGGAACCGTATTTATCTTTATAAAATTGTAAAGGTTTTTTTAATCGAACAAGTGCAATTCCACATTCGTGTTTAATAGCGTCACTCATTGGTAGTTTGGTTTTAGTTGTGTGTTGTTAATCTTTCTGTTATTGTAAAAAAAAATCCGTAGTCGAAACTGCGGATTAAAATTAAGCTAATTTTATATCAAATTGAGTTAAATCTTTAAAAGCTTGCAAACGAGCTTTAACTTCATCTGCAGTGAGCGTTTGCATTCGGTCTGTTCCAAACTTCTCTACACAGAAAGAAGCCAAGTTAGAACCAAATATAATTGCATTTTTCATGTTTTCGAAAGAAATATCTTCAGTTTTTGCTAAATACCCACAAAAACCTCCTGCAAAAGTGTCTCCTGCTCCGGTTGGATCAAAAACTTCAGCCAATGGTAATGCTGGTGCATAAAACATTTTCTCCTCATGAAACAACAATGCGCCATGTTCTCCTTTCTTAATCACAACATATTTTGGACCCATTAAATGAATCTTTTTAGCAGCATTTACTAAAGAATATTCTCCTGAAAGTTGTCTCGCTTCTTCATCATTAATGGTAATTACGTCTACTCTTTTTAAAACAGTATGTAAATCTTCCAAAGCAATGTCCATCCAAAAATTCATGGTATCTAAAACAACTAATTTTGGACTTTCTGTCATTTGGTCTAAAACAGATGCTTGGGTTAGTGGGTGTAAATTCCCCAGCATTACAATCCCTGCATCTTTAAAATTTTCTGGAACAACTGGTGCAAATTTTTCAAGTACATTTAACTCTGTGATTAAAGTATCTCGGGAGTTCATATCATTATGATATTTTCCACTCCAGAAAAAAGTTTTTCCTTCTTTTACAACTTCAACACCATCGGTATTGATTCCTTTTGCATTCATCATTTCTAAATACGAAGCTGGAAAATCTCCTCCCACGACAGAAACAACTCCTGTTTCTACTCCAAATTGACTCGCTGACAATCCGATATAAGACCCAGAACCGCCTAAAATTTTATCTGTTTTCCCAAAAGGGGTTTCAATTGCATCAAAAGCGACCGTTCCAACTGCTAATAGTTTGCTCATTTCTTATATTTTATGCGTAATTTTGCAAGGTGCAAAAAACGCTTTTTTTAAAGCCGTAAAAATAAGTTTAAAAAATGACTATCAAAGAAATACAAGAAGAAATTATTGATGAGTTTTCTATGTTTGATGATTGGATGGATCGGTACCAATATATTATAGACTTAGGGAAATCGTTGCCCATAATTGAATCAAAATTTAAATTAGATGAAAATTTAATTAAAGGCTGCCAATCTAAAGTTTGGTTGTATTCTGAGTTAGAAAATGATAAGATAAAATACTCCGCAGACAGCGATGCTATTTTAACAAAAGGAATCGCAGCACTGCTAATACGCGTGTATTCTGGGCAGAAACCCAATGATATCTTAACAGCAGAAACTCGTTTTATCGATGAAATCGGACTTAAAGAACACTTAAGTCCTACACGAGCAAATGGCTTAGTTTCGATGATTAAACAAATAAAATTGTATGCAATTGCGCAACAAACAAAATTAGAAAATTAATATTTTACAAAATGACAGATAAAGAATTAGAAGAGATTGGAGATAAAATTGTACGTGTCTTAAAGACCATTTACGATCCAGAAATTCCTGTAGATATTTATGAATTGGGTTTAATTTATGATGTTTTTGTTTCTGAAGAAAACAATGCAAAAATATTAATGACGTTGACCTCTCCAAACTGTCCTGTTGCAGAAAGTTTACCAGTTGATATCGAAGAGAAAGTAAAATCGATCGCAGAAATCAATAGTTGTGAAGTAGAAATTACTTTTGATCCTACATGGACACAAGAAATGATGAGTGAAGAAGCAAAACTAGAATTGGGAATGCTTTAAGTGAATTTTATCCTTAGCAAAACCAAAAAAAACTTCGTGAAGCTCTTTTGAAAAATTGGGATTCCTTGTTAATTTTTGAAACTTTAAAAAAATGGAAAAAGAAATCATCAACCGTGTTGCAAATAGTAAACTGAAAACTTTTGATCTTGAGGAAATTTATCCTGAAGGAAAAAGAGTCCTCTTTGATATTAAAGATTGGTTGTTTGAAGAAATTATTTTAAAGGAAGTCGACTTTAGAGTTTCCGTTAAAAATCATGATTGGTCGCAATACAAAAACTCTTTTGTTGCAGTGCATTGCTCTGTAGACGCCATTATTCCATCGTGGGCTTTTATGCTGATCGCTGCCGAAATAACGCCGTTTGCAAACAAGGTTGTTATTGGCGATTTAACCTTATTAGAAACAGTAATTTATCAAGAATTATTGGAATTTATAGATTTCAAACCTTTTGCAGATGTGCCAGTTATTATAAAAGGCTGTGCCGAAAAACCAATTCCCAATAGTGCTTTTGCTTTTTTAATTCATAAATTACAACCGATTGCAGCTTCTATTTTATTTGGAGAAGCGTGTTCTACGGTGCCGCTTTACAAAGCAAAAAAATAATCTATTTATCGGAAGCTTTAAAATAATAATAAACACATTTAACCAAACCCAAAAATAATCTTCCAACCTTTCTTTCGTTTAAGAATAAGACTACCTCCAACTTGAAACTTTGATCCAAAAAACTAAATAAGGAATGTATTTCTTCAAAAAAATGAAAATGAAAAAATCTCTATTCTTAGCTCTATTTATGAGCATTGGCTTTTTCGCACATGCGCAAACTGCTGAAGAACTCAAAAAAGAGCAAGCACCTAAAAAGGCACAAGTTGCAAAACTAAAAGGAGAAATTGCAGCCTTACAATTAAAAATTGATGCACTTCCTGGCTGGAGAATCGGTGCTTTCGGAACCATTGGCGGGAGTCTTTCAGGCTTTAAAAATTGGTACTCGAAAACAGCACCCAATGCAAGTGCTGGAAATATTGGAATCACCATCAATGGGTTTGCAAATCTAATTCAAGAAGATTTTTTTTGGAAAAATTCTGGAACCGTAAATTTAGGTTGGGTACAACTAGACGATAAATCAATCGATGGAGATGAGGGGTTCGATACCGCCACCGATATTTTTACGATCACTTCACTGTATGGAAAACGAATCGATAAAAAATGGGCGGCTTCTGCTTTGGTTGAATACAGAACTTCCTTAATTGATAATTTTAACGACCCTGGTTATTTAGATTTTGGGGGTGGTTTTACCTGGACACCTATTAGCAAATTGGTTGTTGTAATTCACCCAGGAAATTACAATTTTGTTTATAGCAAAGGAGAAACTGTTTTTGAATCTTCTTTAGGGGCAAAGGTGGTTGCAGATTTTGCAACAAAAATTAAAAAATTAAGTATAAAATCTAACTTATCTGTATACCAGAGTTATAAAACATCGGACTTGTCTAACTGGACATTGACAAATGCACTTGGATATACATTGTTTAAAGGAATTGGACTTGGGTTTGAGCTTGGTTTACGTCAAAACAAACAAGAGGCTTTAAACAACGCATTAATGACGGATACGAATGCAACTTTTAAAACGATCGCCAATAAATTACAATCCTATTGGCTATTGGGAATGAGTTATGCATTCTAAAAAAACAAAAAAACCTCAAGTTAGATTCCTTGAGGTTTTTGAAATTTATTAGTGCTTTATTTTTGATGACTATGCAGTATACTCATCATATAAAAAATTGTTGTACGGGAAACGCTCAACATGAATGCGTTTTACTTCGTCGTATGTTTTCTCTTTAAAGTCTTCTAAATTATCTTTATTTAAGGCAGAAATAAAAATACTCGCTACATCATAATCGTTCATCCACGTTTTTTGCCAATCTTCTAGCGTAAAATGTTCTTTGGTTTTTTCAGTAATCAAATCATCCTCATCAATCGTTTCGTGTTTGTAGGCATCAATCTTATTAAACACCATTACAGTGGGTTTGTTTGCGCAATTGATATCTGCTAAAACTGAATTTACGGAAGCAATATGATCTTCGAAGTTTGGATGTGAAATGTCTACAACATGTAATAACAAATCTGCCTCACGAACCTCATCCAATGTCGATTTAAAAGATTCGATTAACTGTGTAGGTAGTTTTCTAATAAAACCAACCGTATCAGTCATTAAAAAGGGAATGTTCTTAATTACTACTTTTCGAACGGTTGTATCTAAGGTTGCGAAGAGTTTGTTTTCGGCAAAAACATCACTTTTGCTGATTACATTCATCAAGGTCGATTTCCCAACATTGGTGTATCCAACCAAGGCAACACGTACCATTTTTCCACGATTTTTTCTCTGAACCGCCATTTGCTTATCTATAGTAAGCAACTTCTTTTTAAGAACAGCTATTTTATCACGAATGATACGCCTGTCTGTTTCAATTTCTGTTTCACCGGGTCCACGCATACCAATTCCCCCTTTTTGCTTGTCTAAATGCGTCCAAAGTCTTGTGAGTCGTGGCAATAAATATTGGTGTTGTGCTAATTCTACTTGTGTTTTTGCAGAACTTGTTTGTGCTCTTTGTGCAAAAATATCTAAGATTAAATTGGTTCTATCTAAAATTTTGCAGTCCAAAACTTTTTCAATATTCCGTATTTGTGCTGGAGAAAGTTCATCATCAAAAATAGCGGTACCAATTCCTTTTGCTTCAATATAATTTTTTACTACGTCTAATTTACCGACTCCTAAAAAAGTTTTAGGATTTGGTTTCTCCATTTTTTGAACAAACCTCTTTACAGCAATACCTCCAGCAGTTTTTGTTAAAAACTCTAACTCATCTAAGTATTCTGTGGATTTTGATTCGTCTTGCTGCTGTGTAATTACACCTATTAAAACGGCCTTTTCTGATATTGCTTCTCTTTGATCTATCATAGGGTACAAAAGTAAAACAAATCTTGTTGTTTCAATAGAAAAAATCCGAATACAAATTGAGGTTTTTGGTATTCGTTCAAATTTTACACATTTACGTTACTTCTTCTTATTCATTCGATTACGGCAATGGTAAAATAAGGGCTTGCAATTGCTCTGTGCGTAATTTTAAAGGAACTCAAATGTTATTTTTTCTCTTGTTGATTAAAAGCGTCTCGCAACTTTTGATCGTTTAAGATATATTTTTTGTATTTCCCATCTTTGTATCTGTAATAGATGAAAACTGGCATCAATAAAAAGGAGAAATAGAAAATACACAATCCCATCACAATTTGTGCTTTTCCGTGATCAATCTGTATAAGATAAATACCAATTGCTACCCAGATAACAAAAATTACAAACATTATTTTTAAAAGGATTTTCATGTTGCAAAACTACAAAAGTTCTATGAAATTGGGTGGAATTTAATCTGATTGTTACTGAAAAATTATGATTTATCTTTTAGAGTAATATTATTTTTTAGATAGGACATCCGTCCCCAAATACCCATCATTTTTATTATAATACCAAGCTCTTTCTTTTGGCATCTTTATGTCATGAATTGTTTCTAAGCCTGTTAGCAAAATGTACTCGCCACTTTCCTTTTTTTCTTTGAAAAACTGATAAACTTCCATTGCATAGGTTTTGGGATCGAAATAAAAGTACCAGATGTCTTTTCCTACTTCTTCAGAATAGGTCACTTTTAAAACTAAATATTCTTTCCCTTTAAAGGTTTTTGTGGTTGTTTTTTGATGAATTATTGTGCCTTCATCTTTTAGTTTCATCGGCAAACCATACAAATAGGTGTAATAATTTTTATACAAATTTGCGCGTTCACAACTTAATTTGTATTTCTTTAAAAGTGCTTCTGAAGGGGTTGTATTTCCATTAACCGCAATACTACAAACTCCTTTACGAATCATATATTGAGTAATTAATGTGTCTTTAATCGCTTTTACTAAAAAGTGCTCTTCGGGAAGATCCATTTCAATATAACTCTTTCTTGGACTACTTTTAGGTGTTTTCATGGTTACCAAAAAAGCGCCTTTAAAGGTATCCCAATTTCCGTTTGGATCATGAAACTGAATGGACTTCTCTAACAGTTGATTTCCTGTAAGTGTTTGGGAAAAAGAAACAAATGCAGAAAAGAGTAATAAAATTATAGCTATTTTTTTCATATTTTAAAAGTACAAAAAATCCCGCAAAAGCGGGATGTAATGTTTTTATGTTTGAATCACTTATTTGAGACCTAATTCTTTGAGTTGGTCATTATCTAAAAATGCAGGAGCATCAATCATCACATCTCGTCCAGAATTGTTTTTCGGAAATGCAATAAAGTCTCTAATGGTTTCTTGGCCACCTAAAATTGCAACCAATCGATCCAATCCGAAAGCCAAACCTCCATGAGGTGGTGCTCCATATTCAAAGGCATCCATTAAGAATCCAAATTGTGCTTTGGCATCTTCTTCAGAAAAACCTAAATGACGCAACATCGTTGCTTGTATTTGCTTATCGTGAATACGAATGGATCCTCCCCCAATTTCATTTCCATTTAAAACCAAATCGTAAGCATTTGCTTTTACGGCTCCTGGATCGGTATCTAACAATTCCAATTGCCCGGGTTTTGGTGATGTAAATGGATGGTGCATTGCATGGTAGTGCCCCGTTTCTTCATCGAGCTCCAACAATGGAAAATCAATCACCCATAAAGGAGCAAACACCTTTGGATCTCTCAATCCTAAACGCTCCGCCAACTCCATTCTTAAAGCAGACAATTGTGCTCTTACTTTATTGGTTTCACCAGATAACACACAGATTAAATCTCCTGGTTTTGCATTGGTTGCGGCTGCCCATTTGGCAAGGTCTTCTTGATCGTAAAATTTATCAACTGAAGATTTAAACGTCCCATCGTCATTTACACGACAATACACCATGCCTAAAGCACCCACTTGAGGTCTTCGTACCCAGTCAATTAATTTATCTATTTCTTTTCTTGTGTAGGCATTTCCACCTGGCACTGCAATTCCAACCACCAATTCAGCGTTGTTAAAAACACCAAATTCTTTGTGTTGTGCAACTGCATTTAACTCTCCAAACTCCATTCCAAAACGAATGTCTGGCTTGTCGTTTCCGTACATTTTCATGGCATCGTCATACAGCATTCGTGGGAATTCTGCGACTTCAACTCCGTTGATTTCTTTTAGTAAATGACGGGTCAATCCTTCAAAAATATTTAAAATATCTTCTTGTTCAACAAAGGCCATTTCACAATCAATCTGTGTAAATTCTGGCTGTCTGTCTGCACGTAAATCTTCATCTCTAAAGCATTTTACAATCTGAAAATACTTATCCATTCCACCCACCATCAATAATTGCTTGAATGTTTGTGGCGATTGTGGCAAGGCATAAAACTGCCCTTCATTCATTCGTGAAGGCACTACAAAATCTCTTGCCCCTTCCGGAGTAGATTTTATTAAATATGGTGTTTCAACCTCAATAAATTCTTGATCAGAAAGATACTTTCTAACCTCCATAGAAACCTTATGACGAAAAATCAAACTGTCTTTTACAGGGTTTCTTCTAATGTCTAAATATCTGTATTTCATTCTGATGTCTTCTCCTCCATCAGTAGTGTCTTCAATCGTAAAAGGGGGCGTTAATGCTTTGTTTAAAATTTCTAATTTAGAAACCAATACTTCAACATTCCCTGTTGTCATTTTTGCGTTTTTAGACTCACGCTCAATCACAGTACCAGTAACTTGTATCACAAATTCTCTTCCTAAAGATTTTGCCTTATCCATCATTGCAGTTGGTGTTCGCGATTCATCAAAAATCAATTGCGTAATTCCGTAACGGTCACGTAAATCTACCCAAACCATAAACCCTTTATCACGCGATTTCTGAACCCAACCTGCTAAGGTTACCTCTGTATTGATGTGCGATGCTCTTAACTCGCCACAAGAATGACTTCTATACATTTCTTTTGAAATTTTAAGTTGCAAAATTAGACATTTTCAATTGAATAATAATGCTTTGGGCGTTCATTTCTAAAGAGAAATGCCCCGCTTTTCGCACTCGCATCCCGCAAAAAGCGGAAGCGCTCAAACAATTGCTGCAATCGGTAACGCAAAATTCGTCCAATTCTTCGTAAATTTGTCCTTATGAGTGTTGTAAATATTCAAGAAAAATTCAATTTGTTTTCAGACCATTGGTCTCCAAAAAAAGTAGGCGAACTTAATGGGCAACAAATTCTATTGGCAAAATTAAAAGGGGAATTTGTATATCATACCCACGAACATGAAGATGAGTTTTTTATGGTCATCAAAGGGTGTTTGGTTATTGAAATGCAGGCAAAAACAGTGACGTTGAACGAGGGTGAATTTTATATTGTTCCTAAAGGAGTTGCACACAAACCCATAGCCAAAGAAGAAGTGCACATCCTATTGTTTGAACCTCTTTCTATAAAACACACTGGAGAAGTCATTGCAAATATTACAGTAGAAACCTACGAAGCGATTTAAAAACGATGAGCAAATTATATTTAGTACCCACACCAATAGGAAATTTAGAAGACATGACTTTTAGGGCCATTCGCGTGCTAAAAGAAGTCGCTTTTATTTTAGCAGAAGACACTCGTACCAGTGGAAAACTCTTAAAACATTTTGAGATTGCTACGCAAATGCACAGTCATCACATGCACAATGAGCACAAGTCTATTGAAGGAATTTTAAAACGCATACAAGCAGGAGAATCCTGTGCACTTATTTCAGATGCGGGGACACCTGCAATTTCTGATCCTGGTTTTTTACTGACAAGGGCCTGTGTAGAAAATAATATCGAAGTAGATTGTTTGCCAGGAGCAACTGCATTTGTCCCTGCGTTGGTCAATTCTGGTTTGCCCAATGATAAATTTGTTTTTGAAGGTTTTTTGCCAGTTAAAAAAGGAAGACAAACCCGTTTGCTTTTATTGGCAGAAGAAACAAGAACCATCATTTTTTATGAATCACCTCATAAATTGGTTAAAACACTTGGGCACTTTGCCGAATATTTTGGCGAAGATAGACAGGTTTCTGTTTCCAGAGAACTGTCCAAAATGTTTGAAGAAACCATTCGAGGAACTGCCACTGAAGTGCTAGCACACTATACCGCAAAACCACCAAAAGGAGAAATTGTTGTAATTGTTGAGGGTAAAAAGTAAAATATTTTATAAAATAAACCCGTTTACACCTCTTCTTTTGGGACTTGATTTTTAAAATCTGAAACCGTTTTTGCAATCACAGCATCCGTTCTTTCTAAACTAATATCATATTTTGGATTCAGTCCTTTTTTCTCAGGGAAATTTTCGATCATCACTGTAGAAGATGGAAATGCAAAATCTACGCCTAAATCTTTTGCCAATTTTACAATTGCAATGTGCATTCTATGCTTAGAAGATTGCTCGATACCCCAAGCCAAACTTTTAAAGTAAACATTGACGGTAATTAATAGTGCCGAATCTCCAAAGCCGGTAAACTCAACGTTATAAGAATCTGAACGGGTTTCCGGATGTGCAATAATAATTTCTCGAACTCCCTTTACAAAAGCTTCTATTAACTCTGGAGGCGTATCATAACGCAATCCTAAATTGGTATGGTATCTTCGAAACAAGCGCAATCCTTTGTTGTTGATTACAATTTCCGACAATTTACTATTCGGAATTTGATACACCGAGGTATCTGCAGCTCGCACACTGGTAGAACGAAAGCCAACTTTTTCTACGGTTCCAACAACTTCACCTGCTTCAATCCAATCTTCAATATGGAAGGGTTTGTCCAAGAAAATCATGATGGTTCCAATCAAGTTTCTCACCGTATCCTGAGAAGCCAATGCGAACGCCAAACCACCAATCGTAGCTCCTGCTAACATAGTGGTGGTATCTACTCCTAACAAAGCAAGCAATCTAAATCCTCCGACAACGATGACCAAACCAGTAAAAAAGTTGTCTAAAATGGGTACCAATTGATCGTCCAACCTGCCGTGAGTCCCTTCTGTAAACACTTTATAAATTTGCATGAAAACTTGAACCATCTTTAAAAATACATAGATCCAAAAGACAACAATGGCAATATTGATTGCTTTAAAAACAAACGTATTAATTTCCAATCCAAATTGAAGCGATGCAAATACTTTGTCGAAAAAAGCAAACACAACCAACAAACTGAGAGGGTGTGCTAATTTCTTTAATACTTTATTAATTTCTAAATTGGTGTTTTTTGTAATTTGATGCTGGAGTTTCTTCAACACAAAAAAGGCCGCTTTCTTGGCAATTAGAAAAAGAATCCATGCCAATAGAAACATTAATAAGACACCAATCCATTGCCAAATCTCGATAGTCAATAGTTTTTTATGTCCATAATCTGGCATACTACTTTGTAGTTTGTCTACATACCATGGGAAAACCTCTTTGTAAATCTGATCAATTTTAGAAACGGTCTCTGCCGAATAGTACCAATTATTATTTATCTTTTCTACAGAAATTTCTGGCATTCTTTGTGGAAACAATACATATTTATAAGAGGCCGAATACCCAATAGTATCGTTATAATTTGGATCTGAGGAGATTTTATTAAAATCGACAAACAACCCTTTACCATCTAAAATCTTTTTTAATTTAATCGCTTTTAGTATCGCTACCTTATCCGTGTATCCAGAAATAGTTTTTGCTGCTTTTTCAGGTTGATAAGAGTCTTCTTGTAAGAAAAATAAGTGCGTGTAAATCGTTGCATATGGATTGCTAATATCTACTCGTGTACTGTCTTGAGCACTCGAAATAAAAGGAATCAAAAAGAATAACCAAAGAAATTTTTTCATTTTAAATGTATTAAACCGTTGTGTAACAGAAATGCAAATTTAAACCTTTTCAAAAATGTAGGGTCAAAGAGATGTAAATAAAAAACAAAAATAATATGAAAAATTTAATCTGTATTTTAATCTTGGTATTTACCACCACATTTTCAACACAGGCTCAAAAGAAAAGAGGGCATAAAGGTTCGGAAATGACTACCGCACAACAAGCAACATTAAAAGTCAAACAAATGACATTGGCGTTGGATTTAAATGCGAAGCAACAAAAAGAAATTACACCTTTAATTACAAGAAAAATTGAGGTTTTAAAGGAAATGAAAGCTGCAAAAGAAGAACACAGAAAATCAGAAAAGAGACCGAATGGAGATGCCATTTTTGCAATGAAAAACAACTACTTGGATGCTCAAATTATGATGAAAAATAAGATGAAGCAAATTTTAACTGCGGCACAATTTCAGAAATTCGAAAAAATGGCTAAAACAAAAAAACGAATGGCTGCAAAGAAAATGAAACACCAAAAAGGGAAAAGAGGAAAAAAAAGAGGAAGTAGAAAATAACGATCCTGCTGGTTCTTTATTTTTAATTAAAAACTCGGTTTCTTAAATGAAGTCGAGTTTTTTTTTGTCCTCAAAAAATGTGCAAAAAAATTACTTTTTATTCTTTCACCCAACTTGAATATTCCACATAATTATTAGCAATTCTATTAATTTCTCCAGAAATAAGTTCTTGTGAAATATCTTTTACTTTCTTTGCAGGAATACCGGCATAGATACTACCGCTTTCTACCGTTGTGTTTTTGGTAACCACTGCACCAGCAGCAATAATTGAGTTCGATTCAATAGTACAATCGTCCATAATAATACTTCCCATTCCTATCAAAACATTGTCGTGAATTGTACAACCATGCACAATCGCATTGTGGCCAACAGAAACATTATTTCCTATTGTAGTAGGTGATTTTTGATAGGTTGCATGAATAACAGCACCGTCTTGAATATTCACTTTATTCCCTATTTTTATGTAATGGACGTCTCCACGAATGACCGCATTATACCATACTGAACATTCTTTTCCAAAAGAAACTTCACCAACAATTGTGGCATTTTCTGCAACAAAGCAATCGGATGGTATTTGTGGGTGTTTTCCATTTACCGGTTTAATGACTGCCATATTTACTATTTTATAATTAATATTTTTCCTATTTCCAGATCATTGCTTTCTAAATTGTTTTGCTTTTTCAAGGTTGCTACTGAAATATTGAATTTCCTAGCAATCGCATACAGCGTGTCTCCTTTTTTTACAACATAAGAGGTGTTTTTCAATTCTTTAGAAGGTGTGCTTTGAAGAATTTCATCTTCTTTTAATTTCAATTTTTTAGTTTTGTAATGCTTCTTTTTAAAAGAATCAAATTCATACAATTTATAAGTCCTTATCAGTTTAATCAATTTTTGAGGATATTTTTTATCGGTAGCATATCCTGCTTTTCGTAACCCTTTTGCCCATTTCTTGTAATCTTTCTTATTGTAATCAAACAAAAAAGCATAGCGACTTCTATTTGATAAAAATGCGGAATGATCTTTATACGATGTTTCTACAAATTGATATTTCCGAAAACACTCTCCCTTTTCATCATCGTCATGATAAACACGCTCTCCTTGCCATTTACTGTGGCATTTAATACCGAAATGATTGTTCGATTTTGTTGCCAAAAGACTCTTGCCACTTCCAGATTCTAAAATTCCTTGTGCAAGTGTAATACTGGCAGGGATTTCTGAAGCATGCATTTCATGAACCGCGATTGGCGCATATTTTAGAATATATTGCAATACATTTTTATTTAAGTTTGCCGACTTTTTTTCAAGATTCCGAACGTGTTTTACTTGATTCACAGAAGTAAAACTCTCTGGTTTTGACGCTACAACCATCGTCTTAGAACGCTTTTTAACAACTACTTTTTTTGAGCCACAACTGACTAAAATGAACGAAAAAATGCAGATAAATAGGATTCTTAATGTCATTAGATATGTATTAATTCTTGATTCTTCTTCTTTAGTTTTTTGTTAACCCCTTCAATTCCTTGCAGCCCTCCGGTATGAATTGCAACGATTTTACTATTGACAGGGAAATGATCTTTTGCAATTAAATCTAAAATTCCAAACAGCATTTTGCCGGTGTAAATTGGATCGAATACAATTTGATTTTCCTTTGAAAACTGATTGATAAAACGGATAAGTACCTCATTGTATTTTGCGTAGCCACCAAAATGATAACTCGTTGCTAAATGCCAATTTTCTTTTGCAGTGAACTTTTCAATTTCAGTCGCTAAAAATTCACCTTTTAGTGCAGGAAATCCAATGACTTTTTGGTGTGCTGTTGCTGCATTTATCAATCCAGAAATGGTACCCCCTGTTCCGATTGCACAACAAATATAATCGAATTTTGAGTCTTCTTTGGTTAAAATCTCTTCACACCCTTTTATGGCCAGACTATTGGTACCTCCTTCTGGAATTAAATAAAAATCACCATAGGTTTCCTTTAATTGATTCAGAAATGGTCTTTCAGATTTCTCTCGATAGGCTTGTCTAGAAACAAATTTAAAAATCATTCCGTTTTTGTGAGCTTCTCTTAATGTTGCATTGCTTGCTAGCGTTTTTGTAAGGTCATGCCCCAATTCCTCTCCCCTGATAATGCCTATGGATTTAAAACCGTTTAATTGGGCTGCGATGGCAGTTGCTACAATATGGTTGGAAAACGCACCTCCAAAAGTCAACAAAGTCTCTTTCTGCTCTTCTTTTGCTGCGCGTAGATTGTATTTTAGTTTTCGAAATTTGTTTCCTGAAACAAAAGGGTGAATTAAATCTTCTCTTTTAATAAAAAGTTCGACTTTTTTTTCTTCCAAAACTGGAAGATGTATCTGTTGATTTTTAGAAGGTTTTTGAATCTCGAAATTCATAATTTATTACTCCTATAAAGATAATCCTATAAAACTGAAATGATTCCAGCTTTTATCGAAAGAACAAAATACTAAGAAAAATTAGAAATCTGTCCTTCAATTTTTTCCCAGTCCGCCATTAAAGTATCTAACGCTGCCTTTTTACCTTTGTACTTTTCAAAGAAATTGGGTTGAGATGAAACTTCATCATAATTCTGAGCCAATTCTAAATCTATTTTTTCGATTTCTTTTTCTAAATCAGCAATCTCTGTTTCTATTCTAGAAAGCTTGTTGTTTAGTTTTTTTAAATCTTTTTCTTGCGCTCTCGATCCCTGTTGTGCTGCAGATTTATTGGAGGTTTTATCGACCTTAACAACGGTTCTTTTTTCTGCCTCACGGAGGTTTTCAATCTTATGCTGTTCTAAGAAATAATCAATATCTCCTAAATATTCTTTAATTACTTTGTCTTTAAAACCGTAAACTGTAGAAGTCAATCCTTGCAAGAAGTCTCGATCATGCGAAACCACAATCAAGGTCCCTTTAAACTGATTCAAAGCCTGTTTTAAAACATTTTTTGAGGCAATGTCTAAGTGATTTGTTGGCTCATCCATAATTAACACATTAAAAGGTGCTAATAGTAATTTACACAATGCCAATCGGTTTCTTTCCCCTCCAGACAATACTTTTGCCTTTTTATCTACTGCATCTCCTCCAAACAAAAAGGACCCTAACATGTCTCTAACACGCATTCTGTTTCCGTCTGTTGCAGCATCTTCCATAATTTCCAACACGGTTTTCTCTGGAGGCAAATGTTCGGATTGGTTTTGTGCAAAATATCCAATTTCTACATTGTGCCCAAGTTTTAAATTTCCTTCAAACGGAATTTCATTGACCATCATTTTGGCTAAGGTTGATTTTCCTTGTCCGTTTTGACCTACAAATGCAATCTTACTATTCCGTTCTATCAATAAATCAACATTCGATAAAACGTGTTTATCTCCGTAACTTTTGGAAAGGTTTTCGGCTTCAATAATTATTTTTCCGGGGTCTTTCGAAATGGCAAAACGCAAACTCATCGCTTGATTGTCATCTTGGTCTACTTCAATCAATTCAACTTTATCAAGCTGTTTCATTAAAGATTGAGCCATGGAAGCTTTACTTGCTTTGGCTTTAAACTTATTGATTAAATGCTGTTTCTGTTTTATTTCTTTCTCTTGATTTTTCTGCGCTTGTAATTGTTTTTCTTTAATCTCTCCTCGTAATACTAAGAACTCTGAATAGGGTTTTTTATAATCATAAATTTGTCCTAATGAGATTTCAATCGTTCTATTGGTTACATTGTCTAAGAACATTTTATCATGCGAAACCAAAACAATAGCTCCCGAGTATCCTTTTAAAAAGTTTTCTAACCAAATAATAGATTCAATATCCAAGTGATTTGTTGGCTCATCTAATAACAAAATATCATTGTTCTGTAAAAGTAATTTTGCCAATTCGATACGCATTCTCCAACCACCAGAAAAGGTGTCTGTCAATTTATCAAAATCTTCTCTTTGAAAACCTAATCCTTGTAAAATTTTCTCTGTATCTCCCTGGTAATTGTATCCTCCAAGTAATTCGTAACGTTCTGTGTAATCGGTAAGATCGATAATTAACTGACTGTATCCATCACTTTCATAATCGGTTCTTGTTGCCAATTGCGCATTAATTTCATCAAGTTTTACTTCGATTTCTTTAATTTCAACAAATGCCTGATACGCTTCTTCTAAAATAGTTCTCCCTGCTACAAAATCGATATCCTGACGTAAAAAACCCATTCGGATGTCTTTATCGAATGCCATGGTACCACCACTGGTCTCGATATCTTTGGATAAGACTTTTAAAAGTGTTGATTTTCCGGCACCATTTTTACCAATTAGGCCGATTCGATCTCCTTTATTCAGTTTGAAAGTAATTCCAGAAAACAAATCTGTCCCCATAAAGGAAACCGATAGATTGTGTACGTTTAGCATGAAAAATCTGTAAATTTATAAGGCGCAAAGCTACTCAAAAAAATAGAGTTATATTGTTTAAAAAAGGGACAAAATGATTTAGCTTTTCTAATCGTTACTATCAGAGTATCTTTAATACCCCCTTTACATTCAACCCCTGAATATATAATTTTATCAAAGACGCTACTTTTTGTCAAACCGTTTGATATCAATTTCTGGATCTAATGGTTCATCAAGCTCTAAATGATGAAATAAATTCTTTGCAATTGTTGGAGAAATCATCACACCACGTGTTCCAAGGCCGTTTAAGACCACTAAATTTGAAAACTGAGGATGAATTCCAACCATCGGTCTTCTGTCTTTTACTGCGGGGCGAATCCCAGCTGCCTGTGCCACAATTTGAAATTGTGTGTCGAGCACTTTTTTAAGTTTCTCAACCAATTCATCTCTTCCTTCAGTGGATGGAACAGAAGTTTTATCTGCATGATTGAAAGTAGCCCCCACTTTATAAAGATGATTTCCAATAGGCATTACGAATAAGGTAGATTTCAATAAGAAATCAATGTTTAATTCAGGTGCATGAATGGTAATCGTTTCCCCTTTTACTTCGTCTAATGGCAAATGATTGAAATACGGATTTTGTTTTAAGCCAAAACCTTCAGAAAAGACAATTTTAGATGCTGCTAAGTCTTGGTATTTGGCAACGTTATTTTCAAAAATAAGTTCTTCGTGGTTAAATTTCTCAAATCGAATCCAATCATTATCATGTAAATAGTTTCGATACGTTTCCACCAAAAGATGCGTATCAATGCGTCCGCCTTCTTTTACATTTCCCAAGGAATGATCCCCTAAGACTCCAGGATAGGACTGTTTGTCTAAAGTAGCATCTAAAAAAGGTGCTACCTTAGGTTTGTCAAATGCGGAAAACCAATTGTTTTGATCTTGTATCGATTTAAATGCTTTTTTGATTTCGAATTTATGATCAAAAGTGGTCTCAAACTTCTTTTCTAATCGTTCATAGAAAGGAAGTGCTACTGCCAATTGTTCTTTCACATTCCAAACCGGAGAGTATCGTTTTAAAATAACTGGATTGTAGACCCCTCCTGCAACTAGCGAGGAAGTTTGAGAATGGTCTTCAAACACCAAAAAACTTTTATTGGCAGCGATGAGCTCTTCTATAAATGCCAAACCAGCCAATCCTAAACCAACAACGATATAATCTAACTTCATGCGTCAAAAGTAGTTTTTTTACAATAAAAAAGCGTTCTAAATTTTTAAATTAGAACGCCTTAAATATTTATATACAGAACTTTAATAGTTCCACATGTCTATTTCTTTATTTCTGATAGATTCTTTAATTTTCTCAGCTTCTAAGAGTTGAAAAATAGAATTTTTAGTATAATCATCAATACTTCTATTTTGATATACATTCTCTTCTCTTACGATAATAGCACTAAATCTTCTCGCATTTAACAAATGATCAAAGGTGATTGGGCTAACAGAATTCTCAGGATTGAATACTTTTGAATCATGAAGTATCTGTCTAGATTCAGGATAAAAAATCCAATATAACGTATTTAATTGCTTAAGTTTTGGTCTTGGATAATCATCAATTGGTGCATTAGGATTTTCTTTTTCCCAATCATCTCTTGCAACAGAATTTAAACATTTTGCTCCTGCGTCAAATCCATACAATGGCGCTATTCCAAGTAGTCGGTATTTTAATTCCCCTTGTCGTTTGTCGAAATACCACATTCCTTTGATCATAAATTGAGTGATCTCTTTAGCTTCAATCGTTTGTATCTCTTGGTTAGTACAAACTTTACGCATTGTAATGTTCAATTCATAAACTGGCTTTTTCTCTTGAAAATAGGCATCCGTATAGATATCTATCTTTCCAGAGTTTACCGCTGATTGTAGTGTATTAAAGAGTGAAAGTCTATCAGTACCAACACTATTCAATTCTGTTGGATAATAGTAAGGGTGATTTATTTTTTGATTTAAATCAATCACTTCCCAAACAACTTTCGACCAAAGCACATCATCATTGCTCGTATAACCATATGGTAATGGTGTATCTAAACGATCAATTTTAATTTGATTCTCTGTTTTCTTACCTATATTTTCAACCTTTTCAGTATTCAATATATTCGTTTGAGCGTAAACAGCATTGATTGGGAAAATCAATACTAAACTACAGCAAATCAAGAATTTCATTAACTTCATAATTTAATTTTATATTTAGCGAATTTGAATAGAGGAAGCAAAAATCTTTTTTAATTCGTAGGAAGATCCTTTTACGTTCGCTTTAATCTCACCTATTCGAATTACGGTTCCGCTCTTTGCACTGTTTATAGCTTTAATAGCTCTTGCATTCAATTTTGTACCATTAACCTCATAACTTCTTCCTTCAATAATCACTAAAAATTGTTTTGTATTTATTTTTAAGTCAAAATCAAAATCAACCATTCCAACGGTAAAAGAACTCCTACTTAAAGCGCCTTTGGACATCGATCTTGGAGCCTCAGCTCCATTCACTAACATCACCGCTGGTGGAATGTCTTTCGTTCGAATCGTTTGCTTATCTCTTAGCGTAGTACCATCACTTAGTGTTGCAGAAATGTTTAAAACGACTTCCTTTCCTTTAGGGCTTGGAATAAGATTGTATTTTCCTGTAGAATTCCTATTTTTAGTGAAGCTTTCATGTCCACTTGGTGTAATTCTAATATCTTTATCTGGCACTCCTGGTAAAGCAACAGAAATAGGATTTGAAATCCCTTTGTATACAACTTTCATTTTGTCAGCAGATACAATGGCAGCATTTGGCTTATTGACAACAGAATACGAAGATTTAAAAGTAATTGGTTTCTCTTCTCCGTCTTGAATAAAATAAATAGTTCCTTCAATATTCTTTTCTCCAGTGGACCTATCTGCCCTTAAGTCTACATTTACTGCACCTTCTGAATAGTTATCATAAGCTTTCCCATTCAAATCTACTCTCGTAGGTTTTAAGGTAGGATCTTCTTTTCCAAGAACAATAGTTCCTGTAACTTTTTCTCCAGGGAAAAAGACATATTTATCCAATTTTACAATACCATTAAAGTTGCTGAAGTTGTTTCCTTCTGAGGCTGCACCCCCTAACAAATGATCAAGATACGTAGCTTCTGTAGTCCTAATATCTGTTTGTATTTGAGTGAAATTTGTTAATGAAGAAACCATTGGCATTCCTTCATATCTTGCATTTAACCAATTTTGAGGTGCTTTGCCTTTTCTTTTAACATCATTCGTCTCAAATTTTTCAGCAACGGTTACTTTAAATTTATCCGTAGTCCAAGAATCCGAGCTATCCGCAGTTATTTTTATTAAATTATCACGGTAATTGGTAAGCATCGATAAAAACGTATTTCCTGCGTCGGAAATTTTTCCATTTTTAAAGAATTTTTGATTTAACCATTCAGGAGAATCCATATATTCATACTTCTTCTCTGAATTTAAGTTTTCATCTGAAATGGTACTCAACATAGAATCTTTTAATGATTCTACAAAAGCATATAAAGAATCTGATGACTGTCGTACTAGCTCTGCCTTGTCATAAAGCGGTCTGTATTTGTCAACTTCTGATCCTGAAATTGCTTTCGTTTTTAAACTACTATATAGGTTATTTAGATTATTAGAAGTAAAACTATTATTCGCTTCTAACTTTTCATTTGTATATCCAAAAGCACTCAAAACCTCTTTACTCATATTTAATGCTAACATTGCAATAAACACCAAGTACATTAGGTTTATCATTTTCTGCCTTGCATTCATTTTTCCTCCTGCCATTCTAATTAGTTTTTTAAGTTAGTGTTCTTTCTTTAATAGAACTAATTATTATTTGTTTGACATTGCAGAAAGCATACCACCATATACTCCGTTTAAAGAAGACAAGTTCTTGGCTAAAGAATCCATTTGTTCTTTTAATTTTTCTGTATTTTCAACAACAGCTTCATTTAAGGCTGTTTGTTTGCCAGCACTTTCCATCTGCACTTTATACAATCCGTTTAATGATTCCATTTGAACGGCTGCCATCGACATTTGCTCGTTGTATTTGTTGGTTGCAGAAATAGATTCTGAGGCAGCAGACAATCCTTCTGCAGCTCCCTGAAAATTTTTCATACTCGTTCCTAAACTTTCCATTAATTTAGAATCTATATTTGCTTCTGCCAACAATGTATCTAGTTTTTGAGAGAGTAAGCCATCGGCTCCTTGTTCCTGTTCTGAAGTACCCTCTTCTCCTGCTAATTCAGGATATACTTTAGACCAGTCTAGGTCTTCTTCAGGGGCATCAAAAGCAGAAATCGCAAAAACAATCGCTTCTACAACTAAACCTATTGTTAACATAACTCCTCCCGTTAAAATACCATATTCTAAATGCTGTATTTTAAATAAGGCACCAATAATAACGATTGCTGCTCCCATTCCATATACGAAATTCATTCCTTTTTTGTAAGCTTTTGACTGTGCCATGTTTTTTTTAATATTTAGGGGTTTAGTTTATTTATTTATTTATTAATATCTCCAATATAATCTTGAACGGTTCTAAAACCGATAAAACTTCTTGCAGTATCTGCGTATTCGAAATCTCTTGTTCCAACTTCTAAGAAGTAGGCAACGTCTTTCCAAGATCCTCCACGTACTATTTTTCTTTTATTTTTTCGATCTTCTACATTTGGATTCATCGTAGAACTCAAATAATAAGAAGCACCATTGTATGCGGTACTCGTCCATTCTGAAACATTTCCAGCCATGTTATACAAACCATAATCATTTGCATTGTATGATTTTGCTTCTACGGTATATAAAGCACCATCTACGGCATAATTACCCCTTACAGGCTTAAAATTTGCTAAGAAACAACCACGATCGCTTGTAGTACCTCCTGTTCCCCAAGGATAGGTTGCAAATTGAAGTCCGCCACGAGCGGCATACTCCCATTCTGCTTCTGTAGGCAATCTAAAGACCGGTACAGCTGCTGCGTTATTCTTTCCGCGTAAATAATCGTTTTTCTTTTTTGTTCTCCAATGACAAAAAGCTTTTGCTTGATCCCATTTAACCCCTACCACTGGATAATCTCCATATGCTTGGTGGCGAAAATAATCTTGGTGCATTGGATCGTTGTAAGAATAATTAAAATCTTTGATCCAAACAGTCGTGTCTGGGTAGATTTCTATAACAGTATCATATCTATAATTTCTCCCTGCTACTTTTTTACGAGATTTAGCAGCTTTTTCAAGATCAAATTCAGAATAATAATATTTTATGTATTCTGTTTTAAAAGTTCGAATCCCTGCTACCGCGTCCTCTTGCTCAATATACAATGAATCGATTGCTTCAACATAATACTCGTCTGGAGAATCTTTCAATCCAAATAAGTCAACGTCCCAATTTAAAGGTCTTAAATTTTCTCTTGTTTCTTTGCTTTCTTGAAATTTTTGATAAGCAGTTCTTGTAGTATCAGCATCTGCATATGCAAAGGCTTCTATTCCTGTTGAAGTGGCTGGTGCACCACTCGCGGATTGACCAATAATACTTTGATCGTCTGCAGCTTTTGCCAATGCAGTTCTAGTGATTGAATCTCGAACCCAAAAAACAAATTCTTTGTATTCATTATTTGTGATTTCAGTTTCATCCATGTAATAAGGCCTCACAGTTACCGTTTTGGTCGGTGTATTGAGAACTCCTATAATATCTTCATCTTGTTTTCCCATGGTAAAAGATCCCCCTGGAATTAAAGCCATTCCGTATGGTTTCTCTGAAAACCATTTCTTTTTGGCTTTTGCACCTACTAATTCGCCTCTATCGTTAGAGCCGCAACTGTAAAAAACCGTTATTAAGAGTGCAAATATTGCTGCTTTCTTCATATTATCTGATATCTTATCTAAAAAGTTCGTAAACTTATTATTTTTTTTATTAAAAACCAATTCTAACAGCACCTTTTAATGGAATCTTTTTTTACTCTAAATTAGACCATTTTTCGCATTGCTTTGTACCACTTTTCTGGAATAATTTCCTTTGTTGCTGCAATATAATCTTGATATGTACATGGTATTAACGCATGCCTTTTGTATTTATTATCGGACAAAATATTAATTTCAATCCACCATCTTCCCGTTTTGTGGCTTTTATAAAAGGTTAAAGGATCATCATCCGCTAACAAAACGGTAAATTTCTGATAATTATCTTTTTGTGTAAACGGATAATCTTTCACTCTAGAATTCACCCCTTCAATGAAGTACCAAATCATTTGTGCAATTAAATGTGCCGTTTGATTGTGGTTGTCAAATTTCGAATTGTATTCGTAAATTCCAAACGAAGAAACCTTGTCGCTGATACCTGCATACCTTGAAATGGCACATATTTCGTCTCCATAAAAACCATTTGGAGAAGCATTGTTATTTGCAGGAGCCTCACTTTGTCGCACCGCACCAATATCAATAGAAACAATATCTGCATTCCGAAACGCAGGTTCGATGTTTTCTAAATTCTTTGCTTCACCCAATCGATAGGCATCAAAAAACAACGCATCTAATAATTTTATCTCCTCTTGGGAATTAAAAAATGTTTGATACCCAACATTGCAATAATTAAATAAATTATTGGGCTGTTGCATAATAATTTTACTAAGATACGACTGTGAAGTTAACTCATCTTCCAAATCTCCCAAATCAAACCTACTATCAACTGCCGTGATATTTACTGTTTGCTCTAAAGCATCGTATGCCCTATAATTGACGTAGGTAATGTCTTGACCTCCACCAATAATGACAGGGATAATATTTTTCTTTAATAAGGAAGTAATAATTTCTGAAACCGCAAAATAAGTATCCGAAACCGCATTTCCTTTGGATACATTTCCTAAATCGACAATGTTTGTATGCCAATCTCCAGGAAATAACTCATATAATTTTGTTCGAATACAATCTAAATCTTCACCACAACCAAAGTTATCTTGTGAATTTCGATCTTCTTGCACCCCAAAAATCGCTATTTGAACATTTACTAGAGCAGGAAAGCCGTCTTTTTCTGAATGGATTGTAATTTTTTGACCCAATGACAAATCAGATTGCAGCTCCAAATGTGCTACAAGCGATTCTTTTACAGGGATTAAAAAGTCTGGATTCATTAATTTATTTAAGTAGAAGTATGCAAGATACTAACTAATTATTTCTTTTTGACTGTTTTCTTAGCAGTGGTTTTCTTTGCTGGAGCTTTCTTTTTGACAACTTTCTTTTTTGCCGCTTTCTTCTTTGGCATTTTTGCAGCGATCATTTTAACAGCTTCCTCTTTGGTCAATTTTTCAATATCGGTCGTTTTTGGGAGTTCAATCTTAATTTTTCCTTTTAAAACATTAAACCTTCCCCATCTTGCCTTTTCTACACGAATCTCAACATCTTCCCAATTATGAAGCACCTTGTCGATTTCTTTTTGCTTTTTCGCTTCAATGAGTTCAACAATCTCGTCATAAGTAAGGTTGTCAAAATCATATTTTTTATTCACATTGATGAAAATTGAATTCCACTTAATGAAAGGACCAAAACGGCCAACGCCTTTTTGAACGGGTAATTCTTCATAATGTGCTACCGGTGCATCTGCTTTTTGTTTGGCAACAATTAACGCTTCCGCCCTTGGCAAATCAACCTCCATTGGGTTTTCGCCCTTCTCTAATGAAACAAATAGGCTTCCAAAACGAATATAAGGACCAAAACGACCATTAGAAACAATGACCTCTTCACCTTCGTAAACTCCCAATCTTTTAGGCAATAAAAATAGTTCCAAAGCTTCGTCAATAGTAATCGTCCCTAGGTTTTGTGTTGGATTTAAACTTGCAAACAATTTCTCTTCATCTTCTGGCGCACCAATCTGTGCAATCGGTCCAAATTTTCCCAAACGGACTAAAATCGTTTTTCCAGAAACTGGATGCTTTCCTAAAATACGTTCGCCACTTTCTCTTTCTGCATTTTCTTTTACATGTTCTACTGTTTCATGAAAGGAACCATAGAAACCTTTAATCATTTCGATCCAATTTGCATCCCCTTCAGAAATATCATCAAAAGAAGATTCTACTTTCGCAGTAAAACCAAAATCTAAAATATTAGAAAAATTAACCACTAAGAAATCGTTAACAATATTTCCAATATCTGTTGGAATTAATTTGTTTTTATTTGACCCTGTTTTTTCTGTTAATGTTTGATTTTTAACGGCTCCATTAGCTAAAATCAATTGCTCATAACTTCGTTCCAAACCTTCATTTTGTCCCTTTTCTACATAGCCTCTTCTTTGCACCGTAGAAATCGTTGGCGCATAAGTTGACGGACGGCCAATTCCCAATTCTTCCAATTGTTTTACCAAAGAAGCTTCTGTAAATCGGTATGGAGGACTCGTAAAACGTTGTGTTGCATTGATGAAATTGTATGCTAATGATTCATTCACTTTTAAATTGGGCAACATGCCTGCTTGCTCTTCCTCTTCGTTATCGTTTCCTTCTAAGTAAACTTTCAAAAAACCTTCAAACTTGATCATTTCTCCATTTGCAGTGAAGATTTTTTCGTTATCTGAATTTTCAATTTTTACATTAGTACGCTCCAATTGAGCATCACTCATTTGTGATGCCAATGTTCGTTTCCAAATTAAATCATACAATCTTGTTTGATCATATTCTGTATCGATCGTATGCATTTTCATATTCGTAGGACGAATGGCTTCGTGGGCTTCTTGAGCACCTTTTGCCTTCGACTTAAAAACACGTTGTTTGCTATATTCTTTTCCGTAATAATTGGTAATTTCTTCTTCAGCAGCATCTCTTGCATCTACAGACAAGTTCACACTATCTGTTCTCATGTAGGTAATCAAACCCGCCTCATACAAACGTTGCGCAACCTGCATTGTTTTGGCAACAGGATACCCTAATTTTCGAGAAGCTTCTTGCTGTAATGTTGATGTTGTAAACGGTGCTGCTGGTGATTTCTTTGCTGGTTTTTTTGTCAAATCAGCAATCGAGAAATCAGCATTTGAACACGATTTTAAAAAATCTTCTGCTGCTGTTTTAGAATCAAAATTCTTTGGAATGGTCGCTTTAAATTTCTTTCCTTCTTTGTTTGAAAACTCAGCAACCACCTTATAATGTGTTTCAGCAATAAACTCCTGAATACTTCTTTCTCGTTCTACAATTAAACGAACTGCTACAGACTGAACCCTTCCTGCAGATAAGCCTCCTTTTACTTTACGCCACAAAACTGGCGATAACTCATACCCAACCAAACGATCTAAAACACGACGTGCTTGCTGCGCATTCACCATGTGATAATCAATATCTCTTGGATTTTCAACGGCTTTTAAAATGGCCTTTTTGGTAATTTCATGAAAAACAATACGTTTTGTACGTTCTTCCTTCAACTCCAATTGTTCTTTTAAATGCCATGCAATTGCCTCTCCCTCTCGATCCTCATCACTTGCCAACCAAACCATATCGGCCTTCTTCGCCAAAGTTTTTAGTTTTTTTACAACTGTTTTTTTATCGTCTGATACAATGTACTTTGGACTAAAATCTCCGTCAACATCAATCCCCAATTCTTTCGAGGGTAAATCTGCAATATGACCATAACTAGACTCAACTTGAAAATCTTTTCCAAGAAATTTCTCGATCGTTTTTGCCTTTGCGGGTGACTCTACAATTACTAAATTCTTTGCCATGTATCTTTTTTTTGTCGTAATTATCGCAATCGGAATTGCGAGATTTTAGACTGCAAAAGTATGTAGTTTTTTTTTATAAATTATTTTAAGTGCTGTTTTTACTTCATTTTTGTTACAAAATCAATTGTATTTTTCTGCCAATTTGTCATAAATTTTGGTTTTTGGTTGTATCTTTGCTCACCATTAAAATGAAAATTGACACATGGAGCAAGTAGAAAAAATCATAGACGAAAGAATACAAGGGAAAGCCCTTGTTACCGAAAATAAAAAAGAAAACACTAAAAAACTATTCATAGAAAGTTACGGCTGTCAAATGAATATGAATGATAGTGAAATTGTTGCAGCAATCTTAGACAAAGAAGGTTACAACACCACGCAAATTTTAGAAGAAGCAGATTTAGTACTTGTAAATACCTGTTCTATTAGAGAAAAAGCAGAAACGACAGTTCGCAAAAGATTACAGAAATACAACGCTGTAAAGCAAGTCAATAAAAAAATGAAAGTAGGCGTTTTAGGCTGTATGGCAGAACGACTTAAAGAAAAATTTTTAGAAGAAGAAAAAATTGTTGATTTGGTGGTGGGCCCAGATGCCTATAGAGACATTCCAAATTTATTACAAGAAGTAGCGTCTGGAAGAGATGCTGTAAACGTAATCCTCTCTAAAGATGAAACTTACGGAGATGTTTCTCCAGTACGTTTAAATTCGAACGGAGTTACCGCCTTCGTTTCCATTACACGAGGTTGTGATAATATGTGTACCTTTTGCGTAGTTCCTTTTACAAGAGGGAGAGAAAGAAGTAGAGATCCGAAAAGTATTTTAGAAGAAGTGCAATCGATGGTCGACAAAAACTATAAAGAAATCACCCTTTTAGGTCAGAATGTGGATAGCTTTTTATGGTTTGGTGGCGGATTGAAAAAAGATTTCAAAAAAGCATCAGAAATGGCACAAGCAACTGCCGTTGGTTTTGCGGAGTTGTTAGACATGTGTGCAACAAAGTTTCCAAAAACACGTTTTCGCTTTTCAACATCAAATCCTCAAGACATGAGCTTAGATGTGATTCATGTTATGGCAAAGCATAAAAACATTTGCAAATACCTTCATTTGCCTGTACAAAGTGGAAGTAATGCCATGTTAAAAGCAATGAACAGACAACACACCCGTGAAGAATATATGGAATTGGTGGACAATATTTTTAAAATTGTACCAGAAATGTCTTTGTCACAAGATATGATTGTTGGTTTTTGTGGAGAAACAGAAGAAGATCATCAAGACACCTTAGCGTTAATGAAATATGTAAAATATGACTTTGGTTTTATGTTTTCATACTCCGAAAGACCCGGAACGCTTGCAGGAAATAAAATGAAAGATGATGTTCCCTTTGCCGTTAAAAAACGAAGGTTACAAGAAGTTATAGATTTACAACAAGAACACGCACTCTTTAGAACACAACAACATTTAGGGAAAACAGAAGAATTTTTAATTGAAGGAACCTCTAAGAAAAACCCGAATGAGTGGAAAGGGAGAAATACACAAAATACTGTCGCCGTTTTTGATAAAGGCAACTATAAACTAGGAGATTTTGTGATGGTAAAAGTAGAAGACTGCACCTCAGCAACCTTAAAAGGAACTGTTGTTGGGTATTCTGATAATAATTAAAATGAGTCATCAAGTTAGAAGTTGAAAGTGCCATTTTTCAACTCTAAATATTTAAACGATTACAATGGAAAACTTACAAACAACAAAACAACGTTTTGGCATTATCGGTAACGATGTGCATTTAAACCGCGCATTGGAAAAAGCAGTGCGTGTTGCACCTACAGATATTTCTGTTTTGGTAACGGGTGAAAGCGGTGTTGGTAAAGAGAGTATTCCGAAAATAATACACTCTTTATCACACAGAAAACACGCTAAATACATTGCAGTTAACTGCGGAGCCATCCCAGAAGGAACCATAGACAGTGAACTTTTTGGTCACGAAAAAGGTGCTTTTACAGGGGCTACTTCAACAAGAAAAGGATATTTTGAAGTAACAGACGGTGGAACTATTTTCTTAGATGAAGTTGGAGAATTGCCACTAACCACCCAAGTCCGTTTATTACGCGTTTTAGAAAACGGCGAATTCATAAAAGTAGGATCCTCAGAAGTACAAAAAACAAATGTTCGAATTGTTGCTGCAACAAATCTAAATATGCAAGAAGCCATTGCAAAAGAAAAATTTAGAGAAGATTTGTATTACCGATTGAGCACCATCGAAATTCCGTTGCCTCCTCTTCGCGATCGAAATGAAGACATTCATTTATTGTTTCGAAAGTTTGCGTCAGAATTTGCTCAGAAATACAGAATGCCAACAGTACGCTTAGATGAAAATGCCGTTAAATTATTAATGAATTACCGATTCCCAGGAAACATCCGTCAATTAAGAAACATTGCAGAACAAATTTCTGTAGTGGAAGAAGACCGATTGATTACAGCAGAAAATATTGTACAATATCTTCCAAACTATAACAAAAACTTACCCGCTGTTATTGGTGGAACCTCAGCGAATGATTTTTCTACAGAAAGAGACATCATGTATAAAGTATTGTTTGATATGAGAAGCGATATCAACGATTTAAAAAAGTTGACTTTAGACCTAATGAAAACTGGGGATATTGAAAAAGTGGAAGAAAAAAATCATCAATTAATTGAAAAAATATACGCAGATCAAGAAGAAAAAAAGCATGCCATTGAAGTATTAAAGATTCCACAAAATGCATCTTCTGATAAAAATTATGACTTTATTGAGACCATTGAAGAAGACGAATCTTTATCTTTACAAGACAAAGAAGTAGAAATGATTAAAAAGGCATTAGAAAAAAACAACAATAAACGTAAATTAGCAGCCAAAGAACTCGGTATCTCTGAACGTACTTTGTATCGAAAAATTAAACAATACGATTTGTAAGTAATGAAAAAACTCCTCTACATCTCTTTTTTTGCAATCAGTACTTTATTGATCACTGCTTGTGGTGCCTATTCTTTTACAGGAGCAACGACCAATGCAGATACCATTCAGGTTGCATTTTTTAGAAATGAAGCAACCCTAGTTGAGCCCACATTAAGTCAGCGATTTACACCCGAATTACAAGAGCTTTTTTTACGACAAACCAACTTGACATTGGTAAACAATCCCAATGCAGATTTGCGTTTAGAAGGAGAAATTACGGGCTATCGAATAAACCCGATGAGTGCAACAGCACAACAAACGGCGGCCCAAAACAGGCTCACAGTAACTATAAATGTTCGCTTCTACAATGCATTGGATGAAGAAAAAGACTTTGAAAAAAGTTTTTCATTTTACTCAGACTTTAATTCTAGCCAACAATTAGTAGGCGGAGTATTAGAAGGTGCATTGGACGAAATTTTAGAGCGAATTCATCAAGATATTTTTAACGCAGCACTAGGAGATTGGTAACCGAGAAATTCATATCGATCCTAAAAAATCCTGCAATCTTACAGCAAGAAGAAACGCAAGCGTTGAAAAACCTCATTGAGGAATATCCCTATTTTCAACCAGCAAGGAGTTTGTATTTAAAAGGCTTGAAAATGCAAAACAGTTTTAAATACAATAATGAGCTCAAAGTAACTGCTGCGTATACCACAGACAGAGCCATCTTATTCGATTTTATAACAGCATCCAGTTTTAATGTGCTTCCAAAACCCGATGTGCAACAGAAAACGGATACAGTTTCATTGAATGAAAAACCAGTATCAGAAATTGCTCCAAGCGACTTCGGGATGAATGCGCCGCTTTCTTTTTCAACAACAGAAAAACACTCTTTTGGAGAATGGTTGCAATTATCAAAGGCAACACCGATAGTTAGAACAGCTCCAAAAAAAGAAAAATCCATCTCTAGAACTTCAATTATTGATCGTTTTATTGAGAAAAACCCAAAAATAAAACCTGTTATCAAAGAGAAAAGTATCAATGTTTTAGTTTCCAAAAACGAAACATCAAACTCTTTAATGACAGAAACATTGGCCAAAGTGTATTTAGCACAAAAAAAATATGAAAATGCAATTCAAGCTTATAAAATTTTAAGTTTGAAATATCCAGAAAAAAGTGGTTTCTTTGCAGACCAAATTAAAAGAATTCAAATTTTACAAAAAAAATAAATCATGAGTTATAACTTATTTTTAGGGATCATATTATTGGTAGCTGTGATCTTAATTTTAATTGTTATGGTACAAAACCCTAAAGGAGGAGGATTGTCTTCTTCATTTGGTGGTGGAGGTGCACAATCTTTAGGAGGCGTGCAAAACACGAACAACTTTTTAGACAAAACAACTTGGACGTTGGCAATTTCAATGTTTGCATTGATTTTATTATCAAACTTTTCTATTGACAGAGGTGGAGACAAAGGCCCGATCTTAAAAGAAACGTTAAACGGTATTGAAGCTACAACGCCAGCACCGGTTGCTCCTGATACAACACAAGAAAGCGAACAATAATCATTACATTATTGAGAATCTATAGAAATGCCAACGTAAATGACACGTTGGCATTTTTTTTATAGTATATTTAAAAAACTAGAAAGTGAAATTAGTAATCTTGTCAGTTTTCATTAAATGGCATTATTTCTGACTACATGGTAAGTATAAAATAAAAACCAATTTAAAAACATACACATGGGATTAAACATTAAACCTTTAGCAGACAGAGTTCTTGTAGAACCTGCACCTGCAGAAACAAAAACAGCTTCTGGATTAATCATTCCAGACAACGCTAAAGAAAAACCACAAAAAGGAACTGTTGTTGCCGTTGGTAATGGTAAAGTTGACGAACCATTGACCGTAAAAGTAGGCGATACTGTACTCTATGGTAAATATGGCGGAACAGATTTAAAGCTGGAAGGAAAAGATTACCTAATGATGCGTGAAGCAGATATTTTAGCAATCATTTAAATAGCATTAAGAGCTTTAGATTCTGCTTCAGAATCTGAATACTCATTAATTCTTTCAAAAGATTTAAAGTAAAATTTATTCACTAAAACATAAATTAAAATGGCAAAAGACATAAAATTTGATATTGAAGCTCGTGACGGACTAAAACGTGGAGTGGATGCATTGGCAAACGCAGTAAAAGTAACCTTAGGACCCAAAGGAAGAAATGTAATTATTTCAAAATCATTTGGAGCACCCACCGTAACCAAAGATGGTGTCTCTGTTGCAAAAGAGATTGAACTAGAAAACGAGCTTGAAAACATGGGCGCTCAGATGGTGAAAGAAGTCGCTTCTAAAACCAATGATTTAGCTGGAGATGGAACCACAACCGCTACCGTTCTTGCACAAGCAATTGTAAAAGAAGGACTAAAAAATGTTGCTGCAGGAGCAAATCCAATGGATTTAAAACGTGGAATTGACAAAGCAGTCGCTGCGATTGTTACAGACCTAGAAAAGCAAGCACAGAAAGTAGGAAATTCATCAGAAAAAATAAAACAAGTTGCTGCAATTTCTGCAAATAACGACAATACAATTGGCGATTTAATAGCAACCGCTTTCACCAAAGTTGGTAAAGAAGGTGTGATTACTGTTGAAGAAGCAAAAGGAATGGAAACCTATGTAGATGTTGTAGAAGGAATGCAGTTTGACAGAGGATATTTGTCACCATACTTTGTAACAGATGCAGATAAAATGATTGCAGATTTAGAAAATCCATACATCTTATTATTCGATAAGAAAATTTCGAACCTGAATGAAATTCTTCCAATCTTAGAACCTGTTGCTCAGTCTAGCAGACCCTTATTAATCATTGCAGAAGATGTAGACGGTCAGGCATTGGCTACTTTAGTAGTCAATAAATTACGTGGTGGCTTAAAAATTGCTGCGGTAAAAGCACCTGGATTTGGAGACCGAAGAAAGGCCATGCTAGAAGACATTGCGATTTTAACTGGTGGAACGGTTATTTCTGAAGAAAGAGGTTTTTCTCTTGAAAATGCTACCTTAGATTTATTAGGTACTGCAGAAACAGTAACCGTAGACAAAGACAATACAACCGTTGTCAATGGTGCTGGAAATGCAGATGCAATTAAGGCGAGAATCAATCAAATTAAAGCTCAAATAGAAACGACAACCTCAGATTACGACAAAGAAAAACTACAAGAACGTTTGGCAAAATTAGCTGGAGGGGTTGCTGTTTTATATGTAGGTGCCGCATCAGAAGTTGAGATGAAAGAAAAGAAAGACCGTGTAGACGATGCATTGCATGCTACGCGTGCTGCAGTTGAAGAAGGTATTGTTGCCGGTGGTGGAGTTGCTTTGGTACGTGCTAAAAAAGTATTGACCACAATTACAACTGAAAACATCGACGAAACTACAGGAATACAAATTATTAACAAAGCCGTAGAAGCTCCTTTAAGAACTATTGTTGAGAATGCAGGTGGCGAAGGCTCTGTCGTTTTAAACAAAATATTGGAAGGAAAAAAAGATTTCGGTTATGATGCAAAATCAGATGATTATGTAGACATGCTCAAAGCTGGAATTATAGATCCGAAGAAAGTAACCCGTGTTGCATTAGAAAATGCGGCCTCTGTTGCAGGAATGATCTTAACAACAGAATGTGCTTTGATCGATATTAAAGAAGATGCACCAAGCGGCGGCGGTATGCCTCCAATGGGTGGTGGGATGCCAGGAATGATGTAGTCAGTAGTACTGGCAAGCAAATATTTTGCCCTTACTAGTAAGGTAGCATTCATAAAAAAATCCGTTGGGAATTATTTCCAACGGATTTTTTATGTAAAATGGGTTCACTTACACATGCTTTCCAACTTCAAAACCATGTTTTCCTAAATATTGATCACCACTTTCAATCGCATCTTCTTCTAAAATTGTTCCCATAGAATCATTCCAGCGATTTAAATATCCAAATAATGAAATAACGCCCAACATCTCTACAATTTCACCCTCGTTCCAATGCGCATACAACGCTGTTTTAATGTTAGCGTCCACAGCATTCGGCACCATGGATGCTGCCAATGAAAAGTCCAAAGCAGCTCTCTCCGCAGCCGAAAATGCAGGATGTGTTCTATATTCCCAAACATTGTCTAACTGTGCTTGTTCGGCTCCGTAGCGCTCTGCAGCCCGAATAGCATGCGCTTGGCAATAGCGACATCCAGTAGCATTGCTAGAAACCCAGGCAATGAGTCTTTTTAAAGCAGAAGTAACGCGACCTTCATTGGCCATTACAGCCTTATTCAAATTAATAAAAGCTTTGGAAATTGCTGGTCTGCGTTGCATCGTTAATACAGAATTTGGACAAAACCCCAAGGTTTCATTAAAAAACTCGGCTAATTCTTTAGTTTCTAAATCGTGTTCTGCTGATAAAGGATTGACTAATGGCATCGGTTTTATATGTTTTTGTTTCAGTAGCTAAAGATAGCTTTTTATTGAGAAAAATAGTGTCGCAATTAAAATAGGTGAAAAAAGGTTTTATTTTTTACCTTTAGCAATTATTACTTTTTAAAAATTATTTGCAAAAAAACCCTTATGAACACAAATATCGTTACAACTACCTGGAAAGAAAATATGCTTTTTGAATCTGACAACCCTGGAGGACACAACCTTTTAATTGACACTTCAGAAGCGCATGGCGGGAATGATGCTGGCTATAGACCAAAGGCTTTGATGCTTTCTTCTTTAGCAGGTTGTTCTGGACTGGACGTAGTATCTCTTTTAGCAAAAATGAGAGTAAGCCCTACTGATTTTAAAATTGTTGTTACCGGGGAATTGACCGAAGAACACCCAAAATTTTACAATAAAGTATTGGTAGATTATCACTTTTATGGAAGCGAATTGCCTGAAGATAAAATAAACAAGGCCGTCGATTTATCGGTTGAAAAATATTGTGGTGTTATGGAAATGTTTCGACAGTTTGCGACGATAACTATCGGGATTCACCTGCACCCATAAAGAACCCTACGTTTAAAAAAATTGCAATGCGCTGGAGTTCAAAACCAAAAATTGAGAAAGAAAAAATAGCAAAACTTGCAAAAGATTTGTCAGTAGAAACGACCGTTGCTAAAATTTTATTGCAGCGAAACATCTCCACTTTTGAAGAAGCTAAAAAATTCTTTAGACCCAGCCTAGACGATCTCCATGATCCTTTTTTAATGAAAGACATGGACGTGGCAGTGGAACGCATTGAAACTGCGATTCGCAACCAGGAGAATATTTTAGTTTTTGGCGATTATGACGTAGACGGAACCTCAGCAGTTTCATTGGTTGCCTCTTATTTAAAAACAATTTACCCCAATATTTCTACCTACATTCCAGATCGATATGAAGAAGGATATGGTGTTTCTTTTAAAGGAATTGACTTTGCGGAAGATAATAATTTCTCCTTAATTATTGCTTTAGACTGTGGCACAAAAGCCCTTGAAAAAGTGGCTTATGCTACTGAAAAAAAGATTGATTTTATTATTTGTGACCACCACAAACCTGGTGCCGAATTGCCAAAAGCAGTGGCCATTTTGAACCCAAAAAGAGCCGATTGCTACTATCCGTTTGATGAATTGTGTGGTTGTGGAGTGGGTTTTAAATTGATTCAAGCGCTTGGAAAAAACAGACAACAAAGCATTGCTGATTTTGTACCTTATTTAGATTTAGTGGCCACCGCAATTGCGGCAGACATTGTGCCAATAAATGGAGAAAACAGAACGCTTGCTTATTTTGGGCTACAAGTAATTAATTCCAACCCAAGAAACGGCATCAAAGCCATCATTCATCAAACTAAAAAAGAAGTACTTACCATTACCGATGTCGTGTTTATTGTAGCACCCAGAATTAATGCTGCAGGAAGAATGAAACACGGAAATTATGCAGTAGAATTATTGACCGAAATGGATTTTGATTCGGCGGTGGAATTTGCAGCTGCCATTGAAATTTTTAATGCGGACCGGAAAGATTTAGATAAAAAAATTACCAACGAAGCCCTAATGCAAATCATAGACAATGCCGAAGAAGATCGGTTTACTTCGGTGGTTTACAAACAAGATTGGCACAAAGGCGTCATTGGCATTGTTGCTTCTCGATTGATTGAAAAACACTACCGCCCTACGCTAGTATTCACTAAAAGTGGCGATAAACTTGCGGCTTCTGCACGTTCTGTAAAAGGCTTTGACGTTTACAATGCCCTGCTTGCCTGTGAAGAATTCATCGAGCAATTTGGGGGTCATAAGTACGCAGCTGGTTTAACCTTGCTGCCCAAAAACTTCGAGAAATTTAAAGCCAAATTTGAAGAAGTGGTGCGCAGCAGTATTCCCAAAGAATTGTTGACCCCTGAAATTTTGATTGATGCGGAAATTGAATTGTCGGAAATTACACCCAAGTTTTTTCGAATTATCCAACAAATGGCACCTTTTGGGCCGCAAAATAGAAAGCCTATCTTCAAAACTTCTGGGGTAAGAGACAATGGCTATGGCAAGCAAGTAGGCGCAGACAAAACCCATTTAAAATTGAATATCATTGCTGGGGCAGACTCTAAAACCTACAATGCCATTGGCTTTAATTTGGGCTCTAAAATAACAGAGATTCAAAATGCATTTGATATTGTATATGCGTTGGATGAAAATGAATGGAATGGGGTTAAATCCATTCAATTACTCCTAAAAGACTTGAAGTAAAAGAGATTCTGTTGCAGCATAAAATTACGAGATTCTATACTTTATTACAATTAAAAGTGAGACGATTGCAAACACAAAACACAACCTTCTTTCGTTTTTTGTAGCAGAGTGTTTATTTTTATCGAAGTAAGAAGATTTTACGGAGCGAGAAAATTTCATAATCTGTATTCAAATTTTAAAAGTACAATTCTAAGCAATAACCTATATTCAGTATTTGATGTTCCAAGAGTCAATTTGTTTTCACCGAGTTTATATCTTGCAACAAAAATCTAAAAAATGAAAGGTGTTGTCAGCATATCAATTTTCAAAAAAAGTAAAGTTCAGATTGTACTTGAAAATTAAAATATTTGTTAAAATTAAACGAAACGTTTAAAAAACTTATATTGTATGTAAATGAATTGCTTATCCCAATTTCTATCTGGGTTGTTGTCCATTTTATTCCAATATGGTAATTGAAAACAACTTTAAAACCAGAGCTACTTTGGGAAAATGCTCCAAGGGCCTATATCACTAAAAATACAGACTCGTTCTCGAACTGGTATGATTCAGGTCTTGTGGATCTCTAATATAGAGAAGATATCACCTATTTTTCCTTTCGATATACAGGTAATGAGAATGCAAATGAAGATGACACTTAAGAGTTGGGTAACATCATCATCCCAGAAAATTAGAAGGATGGACTACCTGTTGTTGTTGAAAAAGAAAAGCCTTAAAACAACTATGCTTTAAGGCTTGTATTAAAATATAATAGCGAATTTAATCGGCTAATATAATTGCTTTATTGTCATTAAATTCGAGCGTTCCTGAACTGATTGATAAGGTAAGTACTTTTTCATCATCTTGATGTACTTCTAATTTCCCTTTTAGATCATTTAATTCAATATGCTCTTGAGTATGCACATGTACTTTAACAGTTCCTTCTTTTAAAATAGAAACCACGGGTGCGTGATTGTTCAACATCTGAAATTCTCCATGAATCCCAGGAACAAATATCGAATCTACTTCTGATGAAAATAAGATTGCTTCTGGTGTTACAATTTCTAAAAACATATTTTAGTCTTTGGGCTTTAAGCTCTGGGCTTTCAGCAATTATTATGCTTCTGCTAACATTTTTTCTCCAGAGTCTATTGCATCTTGAATAGATCCTCTTAAGTTAAATGCTGCTTCAGGGTATTTATCTAATTCACCATCCATAATCATGTTGAACCCTTTAATGGTATCTTTAATGTCAACTAAGACACCTGGAATCCCTGTAAATTGTTCTGCCACGTGGAAAGGTTGAGATAAGAAACGTTGTACACGTCTAGCTCTGTGAACTACTAATTTATCTTCTTCAGATAATTCTTCCATTCCTAAAATAGCAATGATATCTTGTAACTCTTTGTAACGTTGTAATAATTCTTTTACAGCCGTTGCTGTGTTGTAATGCTCATCGCCTAAGACTTCAGCAGATAAAATTCTTGAAGTAGAATCTAATGGATCTACTGCAGGATAAATACCTAATTCTGCAATTTTACGAGACAATACAGTTGTTGCATCTAAATGCGCAAATGTTGTTGCTGGTGCTGGATCTGTTAAGTCATCCGCAGGTACATAAACTGCTTGAACAGAAGTAATAGAACCTTTTTTGGTTGAAGTAATACGTTCTTGCATTGCGCCCATTTCAGTTGCTAATGTTGGCTGGTATCCTACTGCCGATGGCATACGTCCTAATAAGGCAGAAACCTCAGAACCTGCTTGTGTAAAACGGAAGATATTGTCTACGAAGAAAAGTACATCTTTTCCTTGTGCTTCACCAGCTCCATCTCTAAAATATTCTGCAATTGTTAAACCAGACAATGCAACACGTGCACGTGCTCCAGGTGGTTCGTTCATTTGTCCAAATACGAAAGTTGCTTTAGAGTCTTTCATTCCAGCTTTATCTACTTTCGATAAATCCCATCCTCCTGCTTCCATAGAATGCATAAAATCATCACCATATTTGATAATTCCAGATTCTAACATCTCTCTAAGTAAATCATTTCCTTCACGAGTTCTTTCACCTACTCCTGCAAAAACAGATAAACCACCATGTCCTTTTGCAATATTGTTAATTAATTCTTGAATCAATACTGTTTTACCAACTCCTGCTCCACCAAACAATCCAATTTTACCTCCTTTTGCATACGGTTCAATTAAATCGATTACTTTTATTCCTGTAAAAAGAACTTCCGTAGAAACGGATAAATCTTCAAATTTTGGTGCAGATCTGTGAATAGACAATCCGTCTTTCCCTTTTTTAGGTAAATCTCCTAGACCATCAATGGCATTTCCAGTAACATTAAATAAACGACCATAAATGTCGTTTCCTACTGGCATTTGAATTGGGTTTCCAGTTGCAGTAACTTCTTGCCCTCTTTTTAAACCATCGGTAGCATCCATAGATATTGAACGAACAGTATCTTCTCCTATGTGCTGTTGAACTTCTAAAACCAAGATAGATCCATCTGTTTTTTGAATTTCAAGTGAATCATAAATTTTAGGTAAGTCAGCATTTTCTGTATTGAACTCAACGTCAATTACTGGGCCAATAATTTGAGAAATTTTTCCTATTGTTGTAGACATTATTTTATCTAATTAAATGAATTAAATCTATAAAGTTAAATAACTTTACTTTCAGGGTGCAAAGGTAATTTATTTCCTTGAAATTTGAAAGATTTTTAGGCGAATAAATTTAACTTGAAAGCGTAAAAAAACCTCATCAAAAATTGATGAGGTTTTGTGTCTTAAAGAAAGATAAACTTATTTGTTCGTAGTTTTAATCTCTACTCTTCTGTTTAAGCTTCTTCCATCTTTATACATGTTGTCAGCGATTGGACTTGATTCGCCAAATCCTTTTGCTTCTATACGCGATGCATCAATACCTTTTTCAACAAAATAAGCTTGAACAGCTGCTGCTCTCTTATCAGATATTTTTTGGTTTACTTTTACACTACCAATGCTATCTGTATGTCCTGAAATTAAAAAGTTTGCTTTAGGATATTTATTCATGATGGCAACAATTGCATCTAATTGATCTGAAACACCTGATTGAAAAGAAGCATTGTCAAAATCAAACAATATTGTTTTTGCACTCATGTTAATTGCTGCTTCAGCTTCTTCTGTAATAATTGGCAATGGACATCCATTGTTAGAAGCAGGTCCTACTTCATTATTACATTTGTCATCTTTATCTAATACACCGTCTCCGTCTGTATCTGGCCAAGGACAACCACCGTTTGCAGCTGGTCCAGCTGTAGTAGCACATTTGTCATCTTTATCTAAAACAGAATCTCCATCAGAATCAGGACATCCTTTATTTGCTTTTGTCCCTTTTGCGTTTACACACATATCGTCTTTATCAGCAATACCGTCACCGTCTGTATCTGGACATCCGTTCATAGCTGCAGATCCTGCAACATTTGGACATGCATCGTCAGAATCTTTGATTCCATCGTTATCTGCATCTGGACAACCATTAAAAATTGCTAATCCAGCTTCTTCTGGACAAGCATCTTTTTTGTCATAAATACCGTCGCCGTCTGTATCAGTTCCTCCGAATCTATATACCAAACCTAAAGATGGTTGCCAGTGTTCAGCAACTTCATCTGAAAATCCTTTTCTGTAGCTTAACTGTAAGTTAAGACCCATATTCTCAGAAAACCAAGTATTGAAACCTGCACCTGAATTTAACATTCCCTCAGAAAGATCTCCAACATTTACATAACTTCCTCCTAAAAATACATAAGGATCAAACCATTGTGAAGTTTCTCCTATTAAGTTATTTAAATCATATTTTACACTCAAGTCTGTTGACCAGTACAACGATTTTTCAATTGGATCTCCATTTAAACCATCTTTTGTTAAACTGTTTACTGTACCTGCTAACTGTAAAGTGAATCCTTTTTCTAAGTATTTTTCATAAGAAACTCTTGATAAGTTACTTAAAAAGTTCCAGTTTTCAGTTGACCCAGGATAGTCACTTAAATCAATAACATTTACTCCAAATCCTACTACATGGGGATTGTTTTCATCTTGTGCGCTAGCGCTAGTTACAGTTCCTAATGTGAACAAAGCTATCACAGCTAATTTTAATAATTTCATTATTTAGATTTTTAAATTAATTTAAATATATAATTTCTAAAAATAAGAGGATATTTTTTATTTACAAAGACAAATCTAAAAAAAATTACAAAAAACACTCGTTTTAACGGGTTTAAATAACTTTAAGTTCCTTTCCTACTTTGATAAAAGCAGCAATTGCTTTGTTCAAATGGGCTTCTGTATGTGCAGCAGACAGCTGCACGCGAATTCGTGCTTTGCCCTTTGGGACTACTGGAAAAAAGAATCCAATAACATAAATTCCTTCTTCGAGTAATCTATTTGCCATGGCTTGAGACAATTTCGCATCGTTGAGCATCACTGGTACAATGGCGGCATCTGCCCCAACAAGATCAAACCCTGCTGCTTCCATTTTTGTTCTAAAATAATTGGTATTCCATTCCAATTGATCTCGCAATGTCGTGTCATCAAAAATCATATCAAATACTTTCAATGCGCCTCCAACTAATGCCGGTGCCAGTGAATTTGAGAACAAATAAGGTCTTGAACGTTGACGTAATATTTCAATAATTTCTTTTTTTCCAGTAGTATAGCCACCCATTGCACCTCCAAGGGCTTTTCCTAAAGTACCCGTAACAATATCTACTCGATTCATTACGTTTTTTAACTCTACAGTTCCACGACCTGTTTTTCCAATAAAACCAGTAGCATGACATTCATCTACCATCACCATAGCATCATACTTGTCTGCCAAATCACAAATTTCATCCAATTTAGCGACAATTCCATCCATAGAAAAAACACCGTCAGTAACAATAATCTTAAAACGATGGCCTTGTTTATTGGCTGTAATTAATTGTGTTTCCAACGATTCCATGTCATTATTATCATAACGATAACGAGCTGCTTTACATAAACGGACCCCGTCGATAATAGAAGCATGGTTTAAACTGTCAGAAATAATAGCGTCTTCTTTTGTCAGTAAAGGTTCGAACACACCTCCATTTGCATCAAAAGCTGCAGCATACAAAATGGTATCTTCTGTAGTGTAAAATTCTGCAATTTTTGCCTCTAACTGTTTGTGAATATCTTGTGTTCCGCAAATAAAACGCACCGATGACATTCCAAACCCATGAGTATCCATGGCATCTTTTGCTGCCTGAATGACTTCCGGGTGGTTTGACAAGCCTAAATAATTATTGGCACAAAAATTAAGAACTTTTTCTCCTGTAGTGATTTGAATTAGGGCATCTTGTGAAGAAGTAATAATTCTTTCTGATTTATACAATCCAGCATCTTTGATTTCCTGAAGCTCATTTTTTAAAGTATTCTTAATTTTATTATACATTTATTATCAATTTGAGAAATGCAAAGTTACAAAGTTTATTTTTTTGACGATACCTCAACAATATCTATTTCTTCATTGATATACACCAAAAGTTTTTGACCTACTTTAAAATGCATTTTTTTTAAAACTTGCTCGTACTTTAATAATTGTTGATGATCTCTTTTTGAAGGCTTACCTGTCTTATAATCAATTATGGTGACTTCATTTTTTGCAGTAAGCACCAGCCTGTCTGGAATCATAATTTGATTGTCTTCGTCAACAATTTCTCTTTCATTAAAAACAGTACGATCATTCTTAAAAAATGAGATTAAATTTTTGTGGGTTACTATTTTAGAAATTGTTTTTTCAATTTCCACTGCATCAACTTTAGAAATAAACCCATGTTGAATATACTGTTTTACAACCTTTTCAATATCATTTTCTGTGATGACCTTGGACATCATTTCGTGAATTAAATTCCCAAAATCGATTGCTTTTCCTTGGGCTGTATTCCAGAGTTTCGAGGAGTTTGCCAACATCAAAATATTGTGTTCCTCTAAAGAAGTGGAAATAAACTCTTGTTGAATTTCCATTTCTTGCCGCTCCTCTTGACTAGAACTCACCTTATTTTTTTTACCAAAACTGTATTCAAAAACACCTTCTTGCCAAAGATTCTTCTCTTTTAAATAATGTATAAAAACACCTGAATAAAAATTAGTGTTTTCTACACCATCGCTTTTAACATTGTGTTCAGTTATAATATATAATTGTTCTACAGACCTTGTTAAAGCAACATACAACAAATTAAAATTATCTAACTCTTGGGCTTCTCTACGAGTATTAAAGATGTGCAATCCTTTGTCATTTATATAACTTAGCGACTTACTATAATCTACCAAAAGTTCAGGAAATCCATGAAAAATCTCTGGCAATTCATCCAACCAAGCCTTGGGGTTTATTTGTTTATAAATGTTCAAATCATACGGAAAAATAACTACCGGAAACTCTAGTCCTTTGGATTTATGAATGGTCATTACCCGAACTGCCTGCTTGGCATCTGGAGCAACAATACTCAGTTTTTCTTTTTTATCTTCCCAGAAATCTAAAAACTCCTGAATACTTGTTCCTTTTCTTTGTTGCTCCAAAACAACATCTAAAAAAAATTGAACATAGGCATCTGAAGCGTGAATTAACTGAAAGCTTCGGATAATTTCTTCTACTTTCTCGTAAAATGGTTTTTGATGGAATTTAGAAAGTTCAAAAAAGAGTCCATAAGAATTTAATTCACTAAAAAGCTGCTGCTGCTCCAAACGGATGAAATCACTTATGAATTGATGCTTTTCTTGTTGAATTTTAAAATGAGAATGTAAAAAATACAAACAATCTAAAAGTGCTTCTTTGTCTTGTGGATGCTGAATTGTCTGCAAAAAGTTGATGATAAAATTAACTTTTGAGCTTGAGGATAATAACAAGGTTTCTGATGAAACAATCGCAATACCATTTTCTGATAGATAGTTCGCAACCGCAACTCCATGATCCTTTTTTCTTACCAAAACACAAACATCGCTCAAAGAAAATTCCGGGTCTAATTGTTGAATGATCTCTAAAACTTTCTTCGGATACTTTAATGCATCTTCCTCTTTCTCCTCATCTTTTTCAAGAAAAGAGAGCGCTACATACCCTCCTTTTTTATTGGTTGTCAATTGTTTATTTCCTTCAATAAAAAGTTTTTTATAATCTTCATTTTGAAGAAAATGTGCCGTATGCTGAAAGAATTGATTGTTAAAATCGATTACTTCAGAATAACTTCTATAATTGGTTTTTAACTCTTCAATTTCTTTCAATACCTGAAATGGATTTTCGGATGCATTCCCCGGCGTACCGAGATCAATAAACTGTTCTGCTTTTCCTCCTCGCCATCTGTAAATTGCCTGCTTCCCATCACCAACCAACAACAAATTACTATTTTCTTGCGCCAAAGCATTCACAATTAATGGAATTAGGTTTTGCCACTGTAATACGGAAGTATCTTGCATTTCGTCAATGAAATAGTGCAGGTATTTTTGACCAATTCTTTCATAAATAAAAGGCGCTGGCTGTTCTTTTATATGATCTGAAATTAACTGATTAAACTCTGCATTTAAGCGAATGTTGTTTTCTTCTTTAATATTGGTTAGCTCTAAATTAATATGATTTAGAACAGCAAGTGGAGTCAAACTTTTCAGTGCCAGTTTATTCAACAAAAACTGTTTAAAGAGTTCTTTCGTTTTCTGAAAACTAGTTACAATCTGAGGAACAACACCCTCAATCAATGCTATTTTCTCTTGGGTTGTTTTTTTGGTATAATATTGATCGTTATCAATTGCTTTTTCAATGGCTTCACTTCTTTTAATAAACTCGAAATTGAACTCTTTTTGCACAACATCTGCAAAAAATTTCGGAACCGTACCGCGTGTAAAATCTTTTGTTTCTAGGCCTACATTTGAAAGCACAGAAAGAAGACGCTCCCCTACTTGAGAAACCTGTTTTTTTAGTTCTATTTGCTGTTTGTTTAGCTTCTTTTTAAGTGCTGTGAAATCTGTAATCGTTTTGTCTGCTAATCTTCTAAAATGAATGGTATCATCTTCGTTTAATAAAATTTTAGAAAATTCATTTAAATCCCTAGAAATATCCCATGATTTATCATCATCTGTTTTCTCTAAAGTATAATCAATTAACAATTTAGTTACTTCTTGATCGGTTCCAATCTTAGAAATAAGGACATCTACGGATTCATTCAATAAAGAAACTGCATCCATTTCTACCTCAAAATTTAAAGATAATCCTAAATCAAATGCAAAGTTTTTAATAATTTTATGCGTAAAACTGTCAATTGTTGTGATTGAAAAAGCCGCATAATTTTGAAGAATTATCGCTAGAATTCTCTTGCTTCTATCTTGTATTGTAGCTTTATCAATGGAGGTTTCTTTTTGAATATCGGAAAATAAATCATTTTCTTCACCTTCAGAAAAAGCTTCCAAATTAGACAAAACACGCGCTTTCATTTCAGCAGCAGCTTTGTTTGTAAAAGTTATTGCCAATACTTTTTGAAATCGAAAAAGATCCTTTGAATTTAATAAGACTTTTAAATATTCTTTGACGAGCGTATATGTTTTTCCGCTTCCAGCAGAGGCGTTATAAACTTGAAACGTTGAAGGTTGGTGCACAATTTATTATTAGAGATGAATTGTACGAATTTAAGTAAAATTTATCATCATTTTACGAATCTAAACTCAAAATAAGTAGATCAAATAGCGACCAAAAAAACATCGCTTTTAGGCAACAAAATAATTTTGTGCTTAAAAACGATGAAGCCCTCCTATACTTATAGGAATAGTGTCAAATTTGAAAATTAAGAATTCCTTTCTAACCCAAACCAACATCCAAACACATCATCACAATAAAACCACCAATAAATCCAAGTGTTGCAATGTCTGTATATTTATCTCGTTGTGTTTCTGGAATCACTTCTTCTACCACTACAAAAATCATTGCACCAGCTGCAAATGCCAATGCATATGGCAAAATTGGGGTAAAGAAAGAGACCGCCAACGCTCCTAAAACTGCAGCTATAGGCTCTACCACTGCGGACAACTGTCCATACCAAAAACTTTTAAATCGACTTACTCCTTGCCTTCTTAAGGGCATTGCAACTGCAAATCCTTCTGGGAAATTTTGGATTCCAATACCAATTGCTAAAGAAATTGCTGCAATGATCATTTCTGTTTGCTCAACACCCACCAAGGTAGATGCGGCTCCAAATAAAACACCAACCGCTAATCCTTCTGGAATATTGTGTAAGGTGATTGCTAAAACCAACAACGTGGTTTTGTGCCATTCTGTTTTTACTCCTTCGGCTTCGTTTTCTTTAAAATTTATATGTAAGTGTGGTAATATTTTATCCATTCCAAACAAGGCCAATGCACCCAGTCCAAAACCGATTGCAGATGGCAACACCTTTACAAAACCTTCTCCTGGGCTATTCTCTATTGCTGGCGCCAATAGACTCCAAAAACTTGCAGCCACCATCACACCTCCTGTAAAACCTAGCATCCCGTCTAAAACGGCTCTGTTCATTTTTTTGAAAAAGAATACCAAAGCAGCACCTAAGGCAGTTAATCCCCAGGTAAAAAGAGAGGCATATAATGCCGCTAAAATAGGATGTTCTTTTGCAAATGCAACTATTTGATCGAATGTACTCATACTCTTTTGTTTATTTTATTTGAGACCCTTAAAGGATTTTAATGTATAAATTATTTGCTATCTTATTTGAAATTGAAAGTTCTCTATTGGCAATTTGAATCTGAATAGAATCGTCAAAAGGCTCTTTTCCTAAGACTTTTATTTCATTACCCAATGCAATTTTTTGTTTGTCTAAAAATTGTAAAAACGATGAAGAAGAGTCGTTTACACCAACACATATTCCCTTTTCACCAGGATCTAAAGTAGCTAATAGTTTTTTTTCTAAAGGATAGTAATTTCCTTCTTTATCAGGTATTGGATCACCATGTGGATCTTGTTTTGGGAAGCCTAAGAGTGCATCTAACTCATTGATTAATTTTGGTGATTTAATGTGTTCTAATTGTTCTGCAACCTCGTGTACTTCATCCCAAGAAAAATTTAGTTTTTCTACTAAAAAAACTTCCCATAATCGATGTTTTCTTACAATATTCGCAGCCGTATTTCTTCCAAAATCAGTAATCCTTACACCTTTGTATTTTTTATAAACAACTAGATTCTTGTCAGATAGTTTTTTAATCATATCTGTAACTGATGAAGCCTTTGTTTGCATTTTTTTTGCAATTTCATTGGTGCTAACACCTATTTCAGAATTCAGCCCTAAATGATAAATTGTCTTTAAATAATTCTCTTCAGAAAGTGTAAACATTCATTTCTTTTTAGATCACAAATATATCTGTCTCTTATACACATCTCCGAGCCCACGAGACCTCTCTACATCT